>Ga0209541_10004551_pt1 | contig 24583 bp, 25 predicted proteins | sample RifCSPlowO2_01_FD_184027 | JGI IMG/M metagenome (GOLD analysis project Ga0209541, IMG submission 184027) | Groundwater microbial communities from Rifle, Colorado - Rifle CSP2_plank lowO2_0.1 (SPAdes) (version 2) | ecosystem: Environmental > Aquatic > Deep subsurface > Groundwater | place... | reverse complement strand
CCCCGCCATAAATAATAACAAAGGCTTCAAAAACAAGCCTGGAACGTATGATATTTTGATTTTTCAGCTCAAAAGACACGCTCCTTAAACTTGAACCTTGGGCAACATTGAAAACTATCCCTTCGGGAAAATTCCTCGGAGCGCTAACAAAGAAAAAGGTAAAAAAAATCAGAAAAAATAAAGCCCCAAGAACATAAAAATGGTATTTGTTTTGCATGTATTAGGTCGGTAAGTTTGTAGGCGGAGAAGCTTCTTTGGATTCGATACGTTCCAAAGTAGGAACTTTCAATATCTGGCCTGGGAAGTGCCATATGGTCGCAAGTTCTTCAGTGTTTAAAACATAAGTTTCGTGATGCATATATGCCTTAAAAATGCCGGCAATTTCAAAAACACTAGGGATAGGCCATCTCCAGTATTTCTGGGAAAAAATATGGTGCCGCAAAGGCAGATGAAAAAAAGCGCGTTCGCGATATTCATGAAGCATTCTATTGGCGAGCAACATAATTGTCTTGGGGGAAGCTGGAAATATCCCGCTATAACGGTCAGCTTGAGCTGAATTTATACGGTCAAAACCGTTGGCATCAGGATTTTGATATTGACGAAAGATAAGACGTATATTTCTTCTATTACTCATATTGAATGTTTCCTTCTTGGCGACATACATGAGTCGAACCCCTGTTTCAAAACCGAGTTTTCCAGTTTTATCACCAATCCTTTTTATAGTGGGATCCATAAATTTCGGGGCGCGAACTTCTATTCCAAATCCGCCTGTAACCACATTTTCACGGGTATTAGTATAGGGCAACAAGGCATCTAATAAAACCTGCCGCGATTCTTTAGCCCAATCATGTTCACCGAACCAAGTACCCCTGGTATGATACATTTTTCTAGAAGGAGTAATTACGATTTGCATCCACGCTTGTTCTCCTTTTTCTAGTGCTCCAAAAAGTTCTATTACTGGAGAAATGGGGTCAACTTTATATTCTTCTTTTGGGTCTTTGTCTAATTCATAATCAATATAGGTTCTGATTGGATAGGCTTCCTTCCTCAATAATCCAAACTCGCATCCCCAGCCCATCCAGCTGCTTTTAGGAGATATCTCGTCAACTGCTAAAGTATAATCTTCTACCGCTTTTACTTGTGATTGGGGATATTGGGCGTACATTTGGTTCTCAATTAAAGTCCTGACACGCGTCGGTGTACGAACATAGAAATGCACCTGTCCATCAATTGACGCTATTTCCAAGGAAAACCAAAACCAAACTGCTCCTTGCCAATACTCTTCTTTACCACCCTTGTAACTAAAATGATAAAGAGCATTGGTTATAAATAACTCCATTGCTTTTGGACTTCGCAGAACATCTCTCGGAGGTATAATCTCAAGCAAGACAAAATCAATACCAGAAATAAAATCCTGCTGTACATAGTGCAACCAAAAAATCCAAGCAATGCGCCCGAGCAATATGACTCCAACCAGCGGCAAAAGCCCCAATAACAGCTTGTAAAGGAAATCAGCTATCAATTCAACCATATCTATATTTTAATACAAAAAAAAGCAAAAATAAAGCAATAAAGCAAACACGTCAAAGACTCCCTTTGACAAGCGTGTCAAGGGGAGTCTTTGACATTAGACTGCAGCGTAAAGTCCACTTTTATTCTTCTTAAAATACTTTGTATTAGCCAAATTTACCAAAATAGTATTATTTTTAAAGTACCTTTCTTTATTTACCTTTTTCACCACTTCCTCTTTGGATAATGGCCCGTCTCGCTTTAAAATCTCCGCGATGACTTCGCGGGCAATGCCCGCTTTATAGCCCCATTCGGCAAGAGCATACATTCCCCTGCCCACCAGCACAAACCGGGCATCCTTAATAAGTTCGTTGTGGCAAGTGGCGTAGTGAATTTTTTTATTGAAGGTTTTTCCGATAGAATCCGCGACTTCCTTGAAATGCATCGGCGAGCCGTGGCGTCTCATTACCAGAAACGCATAATCTTTTACTCCACGAGTGCGAATATTCGGAGACGAGGCTCTGCCCCATTCGCCGAGAGGATTCTTGGCCACAGCTTTAGACATGGAAAGCCATCTTTTAGCTATTTCCGTATCTTTATATTCCTCTGACAACTCTTTCATTTGGTCAAAGAACTTTTTTATCATTTCCGTTTCCGGAATGAGGTCTTCGTCATTTAAAGACGCATAAAGCTTCTTTAGAGAATCATGCACACGGGCAGTCATCTCATCGTCCACGCTCCAGCGAGTGTGAAAATGCTCATCCTCACGATGTCTTTTGAAAGAATCTCCCAGAGTAAGAAAAAAATGAATATGGTTCTGGGTTATTTTATCTTTTGAAATGTGGGGCAGGAGCTCATGTTCAGCGACAATTGACCCTAATTTTCGTATTACTTGTTTAAGCTCATCAAAGATCGCCTGCTCCGTCCGGTAAACATCAGACTTCTTAATAGAGCCCAAGGCCGCGTCTTCAATTTGGCGGACACGCTCCCTGGTAATGTTGTATTTCTTGCCGATTTCTTCAAGAGTTTTTCTTTTCCCGTCAGCTGTCAGGCCAAAACGGCTCATAATCACATCAGATGCCCTGTCCTGCAACTGGGAGGTTATTCTTTTGGTGACTTTTTTGGGCTTGAAAGATATTGTTGGCATATTTTTTTTATAATTCATAATCTCCCTCTTGTTTATATCCTATTTGCCTTTGTTCTGTCAAGCTCGGTTAAATATTTTTTACGAAGGCGGACGGATTTGGGAGTGATTTCTAAATATTCATCGCTCTGCATTACCTCAAGTCCGCGTTCAATGCTCAAAATAAACGGAGGGTTGAGATATATCGCTTCATCAGTGCCAGATGCCCGCATATTGGTAAGCTGCTTGCCTTTGGTTGGATTTACCGACATATCACCACCCTTGAGAACATTCCCTATTACCATTCCCTCATAAACGGGGTTACCGTGCTCAACATAAAGTATACCACGTTCTTGTAAATTTGCAAGGGAAAAGGCCACGACCTTGCCGGAAACCATAGAAACCATAGACCCATATTCGCGTTTTTTTATCTCCCCTGCGTACGCTTTAAAACCCGTAACTCTTGAGCTCATTATTCCTTCTCCTTTTGTATCTATGATAAATTCACCACGATAGCCCAAAAGCCCGCGTGTCGGTATGTCAAAAATAACTCTGGCAATACCCTCTTTCTCCACCATATCTTTCATTATGCCTCTGCGCTTGCCGATCTTTTCAATAACACTGCCGCTTGATTCCATCGGAACATCAATGACTAATTCTTCATATGGTTCGACAAGCTCACCATCATTCTTTTTAAGAATGACTTCTGGTTGAGACACTTGCATTTCAAACCCTTTCCGGCGCATATTTTCCAAAAGTATGGCGATGTGAAGTTCTCCCCTACCATATACTTTGAAGAAATTTTGGTCAGAAGAAAAATCAACCTTTAGCCCGACATTAATTTCAAGTTCTTTTTCCAGTCTCTCTTTAATTTGCCTGGAAGTAATAAACTTTCCTTCAAGACCCGCAAACGGGGAATCATTTACTAAAAAATTAAGAGATAGTGTAGGTTCGTCAATGGCAATATGGGGCATCATTTCTACAGTTTCGTCTTCACAAATAGTTTCTCCTATATAAATATCGGGAATGCCAGCTAATAGAACTATATCGCCAGATTCCGCCGAAGAAACTTCTTTTCTTTGTGTTCCTTCAAAGGTAAAAAGTTCCGTAATTTTACCGGCACGAGTACCGTGTTCCCCCTTTACAACAACTTGGCTGGGAGATGCAATGTGTCCTGAATAGATACGCGCTATCGCCATTCTGCCCAGAAAGTTATCATAGGCCAAATTAAAAACTTGTGCTGACATTTTCTGAGTGTCAAGGGGCATCCTTGACAAGTATGTCAAGGATGCCCCTTGACAAAAATCTGCTCTTGGAACTTTTTCTAAAATTAAATCAAGCAATGGGGACAGGTCTTTTGATTCATCACCCAAATATTTAAATGCTTTACCTTCGCGACTAATGGCGTAAATCGTTTCAAAATTTGCTTGTTCTTCATTGGCGCCTAATTCAAAAAACAAACTTAAAACTTCTTCATGAACTCGATGCGGATCGGAGGCAGGCTTGTCTATTTTATTTATGACAACAATTGGTTTCAATCCCAATTCCAGAGACTTTTTTAAGACAAATCTGGTCTGGGGCATCGGACCTTCCGCCGCGTCTACAAGTAGCAATACAGAATCAATTGCGCGTAAAATGCGCTCTACTTCACTGCCAAAATCCGCGTGTCCGGGAGTATCTACAATGTTTATTTTAGTGCCCTTGTAGTTGATAGAAGTATTCTTGGAATAAATCGTAATACCGCGCTCTTTTTCCAGGGCATTTGAATCCATAGATGTTTCCTTGTCTTGCATGGCGCCATTTTGCTTCATTAATGCGTCGGTCAGAGTAGTCTTGCCATGATCTACATGCGCTATTATCGCTATATTTCTAATTTCCATCCCGTTAGAAGTTAATAATAATTAATTTTTATATAATCATACTACCCGCTAGTAAACTTCTAACGGGATCTATAATTTGGTGCGCCGGGTAGGATTCGAACCTACGTAGCCCAAAGGGCGACTGATTTACAGTCAGTTGCGATTGACCACTCCGCCACCGACGCTTGCATACAAAATAACACAAAAATTTTATTTTTGCATCTTTATTTATGATCGATAAGTTTAAACTGAAGAACGGCGGGCGAGATGGATGGAGCTTTTTATTTTATTTGCCCGTCCTCCGGCGTGGCCTTTTTGCTTTTCAATTACCAGGTCGTTATTTTTGACAGAAACGATAATGGTGTCTCCTTTCTTTGCGCCGTTTGAAATGATGTAGGAGGCGACGGGATTTAAAATTTTATTTTGAATCAAGCGGTTTAGCGGTCTCGCCCCATAATGCGGGTTATATCCTTCTTTCGCCAAGTAAAACAAGGCTTCGTCGGAAATTTCAAAATTGATTCCCTTGCCAGTTAACCTGTCTTTCACCACCTGAACTCGCAAGTGAACTATTTCTTTTATCGCACCTTCGGATAAAATATCAAAAACAATAGTTTCATCCAATCTATTTAAGAATTCCGGACGAAAATGATCTTTCAAGGCTTCTAAAACTTTTCCTTTCACCGCATCATAGTCTTGCACATCTTTATTGTTGGAAAAGCCGATAGCTTCCATTTTTTCTACAAATTGCGAGCCAATATTGGAAGTCAGGATAAGTATGGTGTTTTTAAAGTTTACAATTCTGCCCTTGCCGTCAGTAAGCCTTCCTTCATCAATAACCTGCAAAAGCATATTAAAAACTTCCGGATGAGCTTTTTCAATTTCATCAAAAAGCACGACGGCATAGGGACGGTGTCGTACTGCTTCCGTCAGTTGTCCCGCTTCGTCGTAGCCTACATAGCCCGGTGGTGAACCGATAAGCTTTGAAACAGAATGCTTTTCCATATATTCAGACATATCGACGCGAATAAGCGCATGTTCATCATTGAATATAAATGCGCCCAGCGCTTTGGTAAGTTCCGTCTTTCCTACCCCGGTTGGACCCAAAAAGATAAACGAGCCAATCGGTCTGTTCGGATCGCCGATGCCCGCGCGAGAACGACGAATAACATTTGCTACGCGCGAAATCGCTTCGTCTTGGCCAATAATTCTTTTTCGCAATTCTTTTTCCATTCTCTCAAGTTTTAGACGTTCTTCTTCAAGCATCTTGGTAAGCGGTATGCCGGTCCAGCGAGCAACCACCTCGGCAATATCTTCGGCGGTGATTTCTTCTTTCAAAATTCTGCGCGACTTTTGCAATTTTTTCAAACGCAAAAGTTTAACTTCCAGGTCTTTTTTGAGCGCAGGTATTTTACCGTAGCGTATTTCCGCCGCCCGAGAAAGATCTGCGCGCATTTCAGCATTTTCCGCTTCCAGGCGCATTGTTTCAAGGTCTTTTTTAATGGCGCGAATTTCAACCACCGTTCCTTTTTCGTTCTGCCATTTCAGCTCAAGTTCTTTGGTTTTTTCGTACAGATTGCCTATTTCATTGTCTATTTCTTTAATTCTATTTTTGATTTCTTTTATTTTCTGCTTGTCAGATTCAGCGGAAGAGATTTCTTTTTTTAATGCTTCTTTTTCAATTTCTAAACGCATTGTTTTCCTGTTCGCATCTTCCAAAATCGGCGGTTTGTTTTCAAGCATTATCTTGAGCGAGGAAGAAGCTTCATCTATCAGGTCCACTGCTTTATCCGGCAAAAACCTATTGGTAATGTAACGCGCGGAAAGATTAACGGCAGAAACAATGGCATCGTCGGTAATGCGAACACCGTGGAAAAGCTCATATTTTTCTTTTAATCCGCGCAATATGGCAATGGCATCTTCAATATTCGGTTCATCAATATAAACAGGCTGGAAACGGCGCGCCAGAGCCGGGTCCTTTTCAATGTGTTTTTGATATTCCCGCAAAGTGGTTGCTCCTATGGCCCGGAGTTCTCCGCGCGAGAGCGCTGGCTTTAACATATTTGAGGCATCAAGAGTGCCTTCGGCGCCACCGGCTCCGACAATAGTATGAATTTCATCAATGAAAAGAATTATCTTGCCGTCCGCTCTCTCAATTTCTTTCATTATTCCCTTTAATCGCTCTTCAAACTCCCCACGATATTTAGTACCGGCAATGAGTGACCCTAAATCAAGAGATACAAGTTCTTTGTCTTTTAAAGATTCGGGTACATTGCTTTTTACTATTCTTTGGGCCAGTCCTTCCACTACTGCCGTCTTGCCGGTACCGGCTTCCCCTATTAAAATTGGATTATTCTTGGTGCGACGGGAAAGTATCTGCATGATGCGCATTATTTCATTGTCTCTGCCGATGACCGGGTCTAGGTTGTCTTCTTTCGCCAGTTTGGTTAAGTTGCGGGTATATTTTAAAAGCAATTTAAACTTTTTAGGCTCCGACACATCGGTAATATTTTGGCTGCGAAATTCCTCTAATATTTTTATTACTTGATCTTTATTAATCCTAAATCGCGCCAATGTCTCGCGCGCATCCCCTGCCACATCCAGTATGGCGACAAAAAGATGCTCAGTTGAAACAAAATCATCCTTTAAATATTCGGCTAATTTTACCGAACGTTCTATTACTTGCGCAAAATCTGGATTAAGGTAAATCTGATATGACGGCGAAAGAGTGTTGGCCGTTTCCGGCAATTCAATTAATTCCAAAACAGAATCAGTAAGCAGCATTGTATCAACTTCCAATTTATCTAAAATTGAATTAACCATACTCTCTTCCTGTAGAAGAAGCGCAGCCAGTAAATGCAGTGAAGAAACATGGTTCACGCCACGCTCAATCGCAAGCTCATGGGCTTTTTTGATTGCATCTTTGGCTTTAGTTGTAAATTTGTTTAATGGCGGCATATATTTATATGGCGGGAATTTCTAAGGTTTTAAAAACATTATTTATCATATCAACGGGCGCAAAAAATGGATCTTCGGACAAGGCCATGCCTAAAATTTCTCCGTCCAAATTAAGCACTAGCCCGCCTCCGTTTGATCTGGTAACATTTATTTTTATATCTCCATCAAAAATAAAAGAAGATATTGTATTGCCGAAAATTATTACCTTCTGGCCCAATTTCATTTTACTCAAATCTCCAAAGGAAGAAACAGTATAAACCGGTTTGCTTTTTCCATCAATTGGTTCGCCTATCTTAAGAAATGAAAAGCCATCCTTGTAAGAAGCGACAAAAAGCGCTTTAAATTTACCGCTACTGTTTTTTACATAATACGTCAAATTGTAAGGTGCCAACGTGGCATCAGCGACGATAATTCCTTTATTAGAAATCGCGAACCCCCGCCCGGCCGAAACTTCAATGGTATCGCTTTTCTGCTCATCAAAAATTTCTTTGCTAATAGTAAATACAGTGGATTGATTTTTTGCTATGGCATCCACCACTAAATCTTCTTCTTTGACCACCACGGTTTGCACCGTGGTTTTGCCTTCCACCTGCTGAATTTTTTCTACAGTTTGTCGGACTATGCGATTAATCGGCACCGTCACGGACGAAGGCGCCTGTTCCATCAGAGTAACGGTCGTTATGCCGGTTGCGATAGAAGTAACGAAGGAGAGCAACACGGCAAGCAATATTAATTGAGATTTATTAAGTTCTTTAATATCCATCCCTTAATTATACCACTTTTTCAATTTTTTCAAAATCTCTTTCAGGGCTTTAATAGTATAATCAATATCTGCTTTTTTTGTTTGTCTACCCAAAGAAAACCTTAAAGAACCGTCTGTCTCTTTTATTTTGGGATTAATTGCTTTGATAACGTGAGAGGCTTTGCCGTCGTCGGATTTACAAGCGCTTTTGGCTGAAGCCATTATTCCCCGCGCGGAAAGTTCAAGCACTAATAAGTCGCTCGGGATGTTTGGTATGGTGATGTTTATATTATTCGGTAATCTGTTTTTTAAATCTCCGTTAATAGTAAGTATAACTGTTGTCTTTTTTTTCTCCCTACGTACGGCCAAGCCGAATTCCTCGCTCGAAAAAATAGACAACAGTTTTAAAATAAAATAATCACGAAGTTTTGTCAGGCGTAAAACTTCCTTCTTTTTCATTTTTTGAGCCAATTCAAATGCATTGGCAAATTTTATAATTGCCGGCAAATTCTCCGTCCCGGGCCGAAGCCCCCCTTCTTGATCTCCCCCGCCCCACATAGGTAGAAGCGGCGCAGAATTCCTTTTGTAAAGCACCCCAACTCTACCCGCACCTATGATTTTAGAACCCGAAAGAGATAGTAAATCCACGCCCAATTTTTCTACATTTAAATCTAAATAATTTGCCCCCTGCACTGCATCGGTATGAAGTATCGGCAGAAGTGCTTCTTTAGAGTATGGATATTTTTTTGTTAAAAAATTCCTCGGGCTCGCGCCGTCGCGCCCCCAAGCCTCTAAAGAAGCACTTCTGCCTTTCCGGTAATGCCTGATTTCTTTTGCAATTTCTTTGATTGGCTGGATAGTTCCGATTTCATTATTAGCACACATCACTGACACCAGCACGGTATTTTTCTTTATTTCTTTTTTTATTTTTTTCGGATCCACGATTCCGTTTGACTCTACGGACACTATGGAAATTTCCGCCAGTTTTCTCTTCTCAAGCATTTTACAGGTTTCAAGAACAGACGGATGTTCAATGTTGGTTGTAATAATGTGCGGAAGAAGGGTAAGGTTTTTGAACGGTCTGGGGATTTTTTCCGAGGACCTGAAAAAACCTTGCTCCTCTGGAGCATAAACCATCCCTTGAATTGCAAGATTATTGCTCTCAGTGCCACCACTGGTAAAAATTATCTCCCCTACATGCGCGCTCAAAATTTTAGCTACCGTCATACGTGCATTTTCTAAATTGCGTTTTGCTTCCACTCCATATTTATGTATCGAACTTGGATTTGGCAGTATGCTGGCGGCATAGTCTAAATATATTTCTTTATTTTTTTTCGTTGATTTTAGCATAAAAATAGTATATATTGAAAATGTATGAATATAAAGCTTCAAATTGCTTTTTTTGTTTTAATCGGGATAATTGCCCTTTTGGGAATTATTTGGGTGGCAATAACAGAAAAACGTTTAAAAAGGTTTTTTCTCGGTAAAAAGGCCCGAGATCTGGAAGATGCCATAGAAATTTTAGAAGAAAATATGGAAAAACTAAAATATGCGACAGAAAAGGGAGAAAAGGAAATTACAGAAATAAATCAAAAGTTAAAAAAGAGCATCAGGGGTCTTGAAACAATACGCTTCAATCCGTTCCCCGACCAGGGCAGCAACCAGAGCTTCGCGATTGGAATGTTGAATGAAGAAAAAAACGGCGTGGTAATTTCTAGTTTATATTCTCGCGAGCGAATGAGTATTTTTGCTAAGCCGATAAAAAACGGCAAATCCGAATATGAACTCTCGGCCGAAGAGAAAGAAGCTTTAGAGAAAGCGAGAATCAAATAAGTATAAATTTTCTTGTGGGCAATATAGTAGCCTCTCGCTTTGAAAATTTATACTTATTTAATGTTATGAAAATATGGAAAATAAAGAAAAAAACATAATAGAAAGGCCGGCGGTGGTAGTGATAATGGGACATATTGACCATGGCAAATCTACCCTTCTTGACTATATACGAAAAACAAACATTGTTGATGCTGAGGCTGGGGGTATTACCCAGCATATTTCCGCTTATGAGGTCATACACAAAGGTGAAAATGGGAAAGAAAAGAAAATAACTTTTTTAGACACTCCGGGCCATGAAGCTTTCTCGAAAATGCGGGAACGCGGAGCGCATGTGGCTGATATTGCTATTTTAGTTGTTTCCGCTGAAGACGGCGTAAAACCCCAGACAATTGAAGCGTGGAAAACAATCGAGGCTAGTAAAACACCCTGTATTGTGGCAATAAATAAAATAGACAAGCCGGGCGCCAATATTGAAAAAACAAAAAATGAATTGGCAGAAAATGAAATTTATCTTGAAAATTACGGGGGTAAAATTCCGTCTGTAGAAATTTCCGCCAAGGTTGGAACCGGTGTAGATAATTTGTTATCTTTAATTTTAATTTTAGCCGAAGTGGAAAATTTCACCGGAGATAGAAATGAAAATGCCTCTGGTCTAATAATCGAATCAAGTCTTGATGCCCGCAAGGGAATTCAAGCAACTTTAATCATAAAAAACGGCAGCATGAGAAAAGAAATGACGGTGGTTGCGGAAGATGCTATAACTTCCACGCGCAGTATGGAGAACTTTTTGGGCCAGATGATAAATGAAGCAATTTTCTCCTCCCCTATACGCCTAATCGGTTTTAATAAACTGCCAAAAGTCGGAAGCGAATTTAAATCTTTTAATAAAAAAGGAGACGCCGAAGAATATGCGCAAAACTGGCAAAGAGAAAGAGCCGCCAATCTGTTAAAATCAAAACTTGAAAATTCAAAAAAATCCGACATTATGCCACTTGAAGAAGAAAACACAAAAAAAATAATTCCGATTATACTTAAAGCAAATGTTTCCGGGTCTATAGAAGCCATTGAAAAAGAAATAAATAAAATTAAAAATGACAGTGCGGAATTCAGAATTGTGCAAAAGGGCGTAGGGCCTATCTCAGAATCGGATATAAAAACGATTACTGTAGGAGAAAATGCATTAGTCATAGGGTTTAATGTAAAAGCCGACAAGAATGCTATGGAGCTAGCGCTCAAAAGAGATATACCAATCAACTTTTTTGATATCATTTATAAACTCACAGAATGGCTCGCATTTGAAATGGAAAAGAGAAGACCAAGAATAGAAACAGTCGAAACGACCGGCCAAGCTAAAATTTTAAAGGTATTTAGCCATACCAAGGAACGTCAAATTTTAGGTGGCAGAGTTATTGGAGGTCATATTACCCTAGACGGGATTATAAAGATTATAAGAAGAGAGTTTGAGATAGGACGCGGGAAAATTGTAAACTTGGAAAAAAATAAAACAAAAGTAAGAGAAGTAGAAGAGGGTTTAGAATTCGGAATGATGATTGAATCAAAAATAGAAATCGCGGCGGGCGATGTGATTGAGTCATTTTCAATAATGCAGAAATAACTAAGATTTATAAAATCAAACTTTACTACGTTAAGTCATAAGGAGAATGCTCTTGTAAAGTTTATTTTAAAAATCTTTTAGGATTATGACCAACAGAAATGAAAAAGTTACAAATTTCATCAAAGAGCTTGGGGCTCAATTCTTGGGACGTGAAAATAACAGAACCTCGCTCATCACCGTCACGAGGGCGATTGTATCCCCTGACCTGAAACGCGCAACATTATTTATCACAGTATTACCGGACGACAAAGAGCATGATGCGTTGGAATTCGCCAAACGAAAACGCGGGGAATTCCGTGAATTTTTAAAAAAGAATATGCAGATAAAGGTGATTCCTTTTGTTGATATTGCCATTGATCTGGGAGAAAAAAACCGCCAAAAAATTGACGAACTGCTTCGAGAAAAGTAGGATATAATGTACGGCCTAGTCGCCAAGTGGCATGAGCGTAGCGAAGTGAAACATACCAAGAGTCTGCATAGGCCATTAAGAATGTTGGATTTGAAATTGTTTGGCCTAGTCGCCAAGTGGTAAGGCAAGAGTCTGCAAAACTCTTATACGGCGGTCCGATTCCGCCCTAGGCCTCCAGAAATAATCGTTAATTAGGTATACAAACAAGAACATGATATAATCTTTGTATACCATATTTATTCTATGTTTAGAAAAAGAAGTTGGTCTAAAACCCAATTAGAGGATGCAGTTAAAAATTCCAAAAGTTACAGAAATGTAATAAAAATTTTAGGATTAAGGCCAACAGGAGGAAACTATGATCAAGTTAAAAAATACATAAGAGAATATAATTTGTCTACAAAACATTTCACAGGGATGCTATGGAGCAAGGGATTAAAACTTCCTTTTCGTCCCATGATAAATTTAAAAGATATTTTAGTAAAAAATAGTACGTATCAGAGCTTTAAGTTGAAAAAAAGACTTTTTTTGGTTAAACTAAAAGAGCCCAAGTGTAAAGAATGTGGTTGGGCTAAAATGTCGGTTGATGGAAGAGTGCCACTGGAATTAGATCATATTAACGGAGATAGACACGATAATAGATTAGAAAATTTAAGAATACTTTGCCCTAATTGCCATAGTCTGCAAAAAACGCACAGGGGTAGAAATATAAAAAAAGATGGGCCAGTGGCGTAATTGGTAGCCGCAATCGACTTAAGATCGATCGCCGTAAGGCATGTGGGTTCGATTCCCACCTGGCCCACAAAGTTCTTTAAAATTTTAATTGATAGATTGTTCACCTCCATAAATTTTTGGTAGGTCAAAAGATTAGAAAAAAGAATACAGTTGGTTAGTGTATAAAATATATAATGCGCCCATAGCTCAGCTGGTAGAGCAGATCCCTCTTAAGGATAAGGTCGGGGGTTCGATCCCCTCTGGGCGCACTAGGTCAGAAAATATTCAAACTGCTTTGAATTTTTCTGACTAGTGCGAGTCGGAGACATGTTTTTTCAGTAGAAAAAACAGTCGAGGCAGGGTCGTGAAATTTTGCAAGTATCGACGAGCAAAATATTCCTGACCACAAATCGCATTATAGTTGCCGGGATGGCGGAATTGGTATACGCGCTAGTCTTAGGAACTAGTGGGGCAACCCTTGGGAGTTCGAGTCTCCCTCCCGGCACCAAACAATTACTTGACATTTAGATTCAATTATGCTATACTATCTATATATGAGTAAAACACAAAACAAATTAATATTGAGCTTGATAATTTTAGCCTTTACTTTCGGACTCTTTTGGTCCTTGCCTGCTTATGCAAGAATCGAAGCAGACAGTACGGGAGCTAGTGGAGTTACGGGTGATGGTTATGACTATGGTGGTCCTAATTATTATCCGAATGGTTACCCCAATGGTTATCCTTATGGAAACCAAAATCCAAGACCAGTTATCTTTATGTTGAACCCTAGTTCGGTAAATAGAAACTCTGGTCCTTTCACTGCGGGTATCACTGGCAACTATTTTATGCCGGGCGCTATCGCAAAGTTGAATGGTTCTAACCGCACTACTACTTATATTAGTTCTACTTATCTGCAAATGCAATTAAGTTATGCGGACACAACCGGTTCAGGAGATTATTTAGTAACTGTTTATAATCCGACTCCGGGCGGCGGATTATCAAATTCCGCTATGCTTAACATAAGTGGTACACAAGTTAGCGGTCCTATTACAGCTACGGCTACCCCTACCACTACAGCAAAAAAAACAACTACCAGTACTAGTACTGTGGCAAAATCTGCGACAACTAACGGTCTTGAGGCCAATGTTCTATCGTCCGGTTTCTTGCCTTCAAATATAATTCAGTGGTTGTTATTCCTTTTGTTGGTTCTTTTAGTTATCGTATTTTGGAGAAAAATTTATATCAGCGATAAGGAAAAGGAAACGCCGTTAAAGCACGCTTAAAAAAACACAGGCTTTAGGCGCTAGGCATTAGCAAAAAGAACAAACAAAAGTCAATCTCAGTGGGGTTGACTTTTGCGTTCTAATGTGATAGAATATACCGAGAATAAAAGTTCTTCGATAACCTCACTTAAAAATAGAGACGGTTTGTGAGCCAAGTAGCTATTCCACTCTGGCCACAATTTAGACACTTGGCTCACAAACCGTTTCATCACGTACAATCCCCGCGCCCGCGGGGCGCACTCAAACGCCTTCTGGGCAAGGAGTAACACAATGTACACGCTTGGACTCATTCTGACCGGGATCATTATCTTGATCCTTCTCCCCTTCGCGGCTTATTCGCTTGCGAAGGATGATTGGTTCTTCACTCTCCTTGAGAGTGGGAACATCAAGTATATCTACTTCGGCGACACTCTGAGGAGAATAATCGCCGATGTGAGGGGAAAGAAACTCGATGGGCATCAGCTCGTCGACGGTGAAGAGGAGAGAAGCTTTGTAGAGAAGACGTTCAGGATTTACTGGGTTGGCGTTCCTCTCATCGCCTCGGTGAAGAGATTCACTATCAAGCCGAGGAAAGAGTGGGAAGAGACCGCCGGGAAGGCGCCCACAGAATGGATTCGTGATTTCCCGGCGAGAGAAGTTACTTCTCTTCGTTACGCTTTTCCCCGCCCCTACCTGCTCATGGAGGTCGAGCTCGGAGATCGTCAGACTGTAAACTTGCTCCTGATTTGCAAGTTTATCGTCGTCGACGCCTACCTTCCGGTAGTCGAACTCAAGGGCGATTTCTTCGAGTTCACTGGCTCGATTCTCAAGGGGTCGGTGCTTGATGTACTCAAGAAACAGAAAACCATGCAGGATTTCATCAACGCCCCCAAGGGCGAGGGCGGAATTCTGAAGGAGCTGGAGAAGGATTCTGACCTTAACGAGGCCCTGAGAAAACATGTGGGCCTGCGTCTCGTCGGTATTGCAATTGCCGACTGGAATCCTTCGGACCCGAAGATCCGCGAAGCAATGAACAAGAAATTCATCGCGGAGAATGAGCGCGAGGCTACTGTCATCGCCGCCGATGCTTACAGACAGAAGCGCGAGATTGACTCGCAAGCTGACGCTGAAGCAGAGAAGAGACTGGCTACAGCGCGCGGCGCGCGCATCAAAGAAACAGTTGCGCAACTTGCCGCTGCAAGCCCCGGCCGGCCAGACCTTGTTGTTCAGGCCGTCGCTGAAGTTCTACAGGCTGAAGCACTGCCAAACTTGACCACTCTGGTCAAGGGCAATGCACAGCCTGTCGTGTCAGTTGGGGGGGTTAAGAAATGAAATTCTTCCCCTTCATCATCGGCGGGATCATCATTGCCATCCTCCTCGGTATCATCTTCCGAGGAAGAAGCAAGGGCATCAGCTGGTCGTGGTTGGGCGGGGCGACGTTTCTGGTTCTCCTCGGGTGGGGGGCACTGAAGTATTTAAATCGCCCCCGCGAATCTGACGAACCAGATCGGGAAGTCAGGGACACCCGACCTGCTTCCCCGGCTCCCACCTACATCCAACAGGTCGCCGGGTCGGGCGGGACGTTCGAGTTTCCCGTCTCCGGGGAAGGTCACGCGACAAAGACAAATGGGGTTCGAGCCTGGCTCGACCCGATAAGGACATCTGTCTTCCCGAGTCAACCGGCTCGGTACGTCTTCGTCGAAGATACTGTCGTCTTCTTTGACGACACTGAAGGTGCCCGGGTGGATCGCACCCCGCATCATCAGGTGTGGCTTGATATGCCGGCGGGGAGGTATATCATCTACCCTCTCGGCAATCGAGATCGCATCTTCGTTCGCTGGTGGCAGTAGTTGGGTGAGGTTATAGATCACAGTTTGGCGCACCATGTGCAAAAAGGGACAGCTCTATCGGGTCTGTCCCTTTTCACGTTTTTACTTTATCTATTCAACTAAGGAATGATAGATGGATTGTAATCCCTTAAATTTACAGTCCCTTGTTCTGGATTTATTTCTGATTGAGGTATGTCGGCGGTTCTCAAAATAATATTAAGGATAGTCCAAACTCCCATCATAACAGTGAGTCCAATAATGCCGTAAATCATGTGTTTCTTGCCGGCAGTTTTCTTCTCTTCGTTCTCTTGGTTCGACATAAACTCGAAGATGCCGTAGAGGAAGTAAGCGAGCGCCAAGACAAAAAGCAGATTTATCAGCGGATTTACGATAATATTGTTCACGTTCGTCAGAAACGAGTCCAAACTCGCATAAGCTATGTTAGGAAAAAGTAAATTCATCCCGTTAGAAATTTGATTAACTAAGAAATTCTCTTCAAACTAGAAACCAATTATTCCAGGAGTCGTGACTGTTGCGGTAGTACTTAAACCAAATGTAGTGGTAAGAACTTTAATAAGTCCCCATAGAGCAGTGATGACCAATAGACCGATTAATCCATAAATCATCTTGTCTTTGCCTTTCTTCTTGGCTTCTTCGTCACTGGCAATAACATAAGAAACGACACCCCATACGAAGTAAAGGACACCCAAGATGACTAATACTGGTATAGCAAGGTCAAATATATCACCAAATACACAAATTATTCCTTGAATGGTTGTCAAACCACCAGCCGGTGGAAGGTCACAACTACCTCCAGATAGAGGCTGTGCAAGAGCCAAAAATGGCACAAAACTCAAAGCAGAACCCGACAACATAATTAACTTCTTTTTCATGACTAATTTTTAACGAACGTTAGTGAGTATAAAAATATTCACCCTGTTAAATAAAATCCTTTGGATTTTGGCTTTTGCTTAGCAAAAGCTACTTAACGGGGTTAGAAAATTATATTCGCCATGTTCATAAATTTTTTAATAATAAGAACGACCCATAACTAATAATGATTGCCTAAATGATTAGACCTTACAATTATACCACAAGCATAGTAGAAAGGTAGCAAACTGTGGATAATATAAGCCTAGGGCTTTACTTCCGGGATGAATGTACTGTCAATACCGAAAGTGTCCCCCACTATCTTCACCAGACCCCAGACAGAAACCATTACCGTAAGAGCAATAATACCCCAAATCATAAATTGTTTGCCCTTGGACTTCTTAGACTCTTCGTCGGCATTTATAACGTATTGCACCACTCCCCAGACGAACATCGCCGTCGCTAGAATAAAAATAAGTGGGATAACTCCCTTTACGATAGTACAAGAAATATAAGTGAGCAATTGACCAAAATTCGGGTTAGTAGCAAGTGTACACATAAATAATTATTAAGCTGATAATCCTATCACCGTCTCTGTTATAATCTGCGCGATAGCCCATGACCCTAAGAGTATCGCCGAACCGATAAGCGTATATAAAAGAGCGTCTTTGGCCTTGCTTAATTTTTCAGAGTTGCCTCTGGCGGCCACGAAAAGAAAACCGCAGTAAATAATCGCCAGCGCAATAAGCGGTATGCCGATTCTTAATATGCCTGTTAAAAAGGTTTTGATAAGTCCGCTTAGAGTACTTTGACTGATTGGATTGCAAATTGTACCGGACGGAGTGCCAGATGGACAAGGAGGAACCTGGGCTGCGTAAATTTTTCCAAAAGATATGAAGTAAAAATATACTGACCAAATTATTTTGTTAAAATTTTTCTTTAAAAATGTCATTGTTTTGATTATAACTTATTCTAAAAACCAATCCAAGCCCCATCATATCCCAGAATTGATAATACGGTTTTAATGATAAGCCAGCAGGCTGCAGCAATGATTAAACCAATGAGGGTATTGGTAAAAATAGTTTTTGCCTTGGTCCTAGCACTAGCCGCTTCCCTGCCCGCGGTGACAAGCAGAAAGCCTGCATAAGCGAACATTATAGCCGCAATGGGTATAACTAAATTTCCAAGAATAAAGTTAATGATTGTGTTTACAAGATCCATTATGTCGTCAAAGGTGCATGGAGCTTCGTTTCCTTTACCGCACTGCACTAAACCACCCTCTGGCGGTATCTGCGCTGCGAAAGAAAAAACAGGCATAGAGAAAATAACTATGATGAGGACCAGAATTAGTAATGTTGTTATTTTATGCATAATTTACATTAAACTACTTGACCAATAAAAGTCTCAATTTAGAATCGGCATCGCCTACGGCGCCGTTCGCAGATATTTCGTTGGAAAGAACCTTTTCCACCATTCCGCGAAAAATTTGGTCCGTATCGGTTGGAGACGGATCCAGCCAGCTCCTAGCATATAAAGCGGAAGTGTAAAAAGTGGGTGAAAACACATTTGCGGGAACTTCTTTGAGCAGATTAAGGCGCGCTGGAGCAACATTAAGGGCTTTTATAAATTGGGAAGTGAAGTCTCCGGTCGCCATCAAATTCGCTGCTAAAAATGCAGTATTGAAATTTTTAGAAAAAGAGGAAATAGCCAAGCCGATAACTCGGGCAGAAGTCAGTTTGAAGTTGGCATTTTTTATCTGGGGTATTGGCGCAACAAGAAAATTCTGATTTGGATTTTTATCCACTAAAGATTTAAGTTCGCTGGCAAAACCAAAATAAAACGCTAAATTCTCGGCGCTAAAAGCATCTTGCGAATTTGGCAATGATCGATTCCAAGAATAAACATCTTTCAAGGAATCGGCAAAGTTGGTGTAAAACTGCAAAACCGAACCCAAATTATATTTCCCCGTTGAATTATTTAAAGCAGAATAGAAAGAACCATCTTGGGCGATAATAATCGGATTGCCGGTTTGCATAAAAAGAGTAGCCAGTATGTCTTTGGCATGTAAAATATTTGCGAATTGGCCCAAGGCAAAAGCGCTTTTTATTATTTTCCCCGAATCATCTTTCTGGGTAAGTTTAGGTACGAAATCCACAAGCTCGTCCCAATATTTCGGGGGATATACAAAACCATTTGAATCAAGCATGCTTCGGCTGTAATACATTACTAGCGGATCAATAGTCAGAGGTAGAGCTAAAATGCCTTTTTGCGTTAAAAAGACTTCTCCGGCGCCGGCAAAATTATTTTTAAAAGACGTTAAGGGAAAACTCGTGTACGGAATGGTAAAAATTTTATCATTATAGCTAAACGCCAAATCACTTGGAATAAAAAACAGGTCTGGCCCGGCGCCGGCTGCCAGCGCTTTGAGTAAGTCTTTATCAAAAGTGTCCGAAAATTTCTGAACATATCTCACAACAAAAGACGGATTAACACCATTAAAACTATCAATAAGCGGAGCCATAACAGAAGCCGGAGTAGTGCCCCATAAAATAACAGTGCCCAATCCTCCGGCTTGATTTGCCTTATCGCCAAGCGGTATGGCGCCAGAAAATACAAGAACACCGAAAACAGCGGCAACTAGAAAGACAACTATAAGTATGATTTGAAAATTTCCTTTCATTCTTTCTTAAATATTATACCATAGTGGTGATGAAGAGCATCGATATCTCGTATAAAAACAAAACCATTTTGCTCGAACATTTCGCGCATCTTACTTTTAGGAATTACATTTGCCCCGCCGGGACCAACAGCAGAAGATGTGTCGGACCAGTCAACGACCAGCAACATTCCCTGGGGCTTTAAAATTCTTTTAACTTCTTTTATGAATGTATCCCGGTCTTCAATTTGAAAAATTACATTCGAGGCGATAACCGCATCCACAATTCTGTCCCCGATCTTTGTCCCGCCAAGTTTTTCGATATTACCCCATAGAACTTCCAGATTATTTACATGGCTCTCTTTCGCTTTGTTGCGAATTGTCGTGACAAAATCTTTCTGCACCTCGACAGCATAAACTTTACCCTTGGGCACCATATGTGCCGCGGCAATAGAGTAGAAACCGGTTCCCGCGCCCAAATCCGCCACCACCATATCTTCCCTCAAGCCAAATTGTTTTAAGTTTTGAATCGGATCGGTAAACATTCATATATTATAATATGAAATAAACTTATTTACTACCCTATATGTCAATATGTCAAATATGTCAAAGATATGTCAAAGAGACTCTTTGACATGTTATAATAGACAAATGAAGAATAGAGACTATAAAAATTTTGCATCAGGAGCTATAGTACATGTTTATAATAGAGGTAATAATAAAGAAAAAATATTTTTTGACAATCAAGATTATAAAGCTTTTCTTTTCAGGCTTGGACTATGTTTAGGATTTACTGAGGAAGAGTTAAATAAGGAAAAGTTAATTAGTGTCCTCTATTCTAGAATCAGAATTACTAACATAGATAAAAATAATTTTAAACTTCATGCCTTTTGTCTTATACCTAATCATTTTCATTTACTAATTGAGCAGGTAAACGATGTTCCAGTTTCAAAATTAATTTCTAAACTTTGTACCAGTTATGCTAAATATATAAATAAAAAATATAAAAGAGTTGGACATGTTTTTCAAGATTGTTTTAAAGCAGTACTTATTGAAGATAACCCTCAGTTAATGTGGACATTGGCTTATATTCATATGAACGCAGTAAAAGATAAAATCGTCAAACAGCCATCTGAATATTTATGGAGTAGTTATAATGATTATGCTCAAGACAGAAATTCGGTAATAGTAAATAAAGAATTATTAATTTCTGTATTTGGCGACCAAAAAAGTTTTATAAAACAAACCTTAAATTTTGATGTCAAAGAGTCTCTTTGACATGTATATCGTAGTCTCGTTAGAACTTAAGGTAGGTGCTTTATGCGACCAATAACTAGGGGGCGTGTATCTCCCCAAGGTTGAGCATTAAAACCTACTACATTCACTCCTTGTTTTTTTAAAAAATCAAGAAATACGATATTGCCCGTACCAATTTCTCAGAAAATCAAAGCGTTTTCTCTGTGGTTTTGGTGAATTATTCGGTGGTTCTTCTTGCATAAAAATAATGTCACACATTAAGCGCAAGCGAGAGATGCGATGCCGTCGCCCGAGCGAAGGCGCATGATGGTCACGCCCTGCGTTTGTCTGCCCAGCGATGAAATATCTTTCAGGGCAGTGCGTATTACCTGACCTTTCTTGGACATGGCTATTAATTCTTCTTCGTCCCCCGTTAGAACTTTTGCCACGATAAGTTTGCCGGTTTTTAGAGTCACTTTAGCTGTTTTTATACCTGAACCGCCGCGTTTTTGAACTTTATATTCTTTAAGCACGGTTTTCTTGCCGAAACCGTTTGCACTCATTGTTAAGAATGCTCCGTCTTTCTTCCCATTTCGGACGACATCCACGCCAATAACTTCATCAGCTTTGCCAAGTTTAATCCCACGCACACCCCCTGCGGTGCGTCCCATTTCCCTGATATCAGATTCTTTAAATCTAATCGCCTGCCCATTAGCAGTCGCGAGCATCACTTCATCTCCTTTGCTAGCCAGGAGCGCCGAGCGAAGCTCATCTCCCTTGTCTAGGCGAATGGCAATGATCCCGCTACGACGAACATCTTTGAAGCTCTCGGCAGACATTTTCTTGGCTGTGCCATTTTTAGTAACGAGCATTAGTGAAGTTGAAGAATTTTTTGCTTCTTTCGGCCCACCTGCCGGACGGGCAAGCATAGCTAATATTGAAGTAACTTTTTCCTCGGAAGAAAGAGCTAAAAAATTCATAATTGACTTCCCTTTCGTGGCGCGACGACCCTCTGGAATATCATACATCTTCATTTGATAGACTTTGCCTAAATTAGTAAAGAAAAGAAGGTCGCTGTGTGTAGAGTCAGATACCAGCATGGTTACAAAATCTTCTTCTTTGGTCTCTAGGTCCACTACTCCCACTCCGCCTCGCTTTTGCGTGCGGTATTCCGAGGGATCCGTGCATTTCACATATCCGCCGGCAGTAAAGACTAGCATTGTGTCTTTTTCCGGCACTAGGTCTTCATCTGAAATTTCTTTCACTCCGCCTTTAATTATTTTCGTCCTTCTTTCATCGGCGTATTTTTCCCTAATTTCTTTCAGCTCTTTTGAAATTGTACTTAAAATTTTCTTCGGGCTTGCCAAGAGATCCTTCATTTCTTTTATAAACTTCTGTTTTTCCTTTAATTCGTTCTCCACCATCTTGCGTTCAAGACCGGCCAATTTCACTAATTTCATTTCAAGGATAGCTGTCGCTTGCAAATCGGAGAATTTAAATTCTTTTATCAAGTTTGCTTTTGCCACTTGTGAATCTTTGGAACCTTTAATTACAGAGATAACTTTATCTATCTTATCCAATGCTTTTTTAAGGCCAAGCAATATGTGCTCCCGTTCTTCTGCTTTGCGTAAATCATAAACGGTTCGCCTCTTCACAACTTCTCTTCTATGTAAAATGAATTCATCAAGAATAGATTTGAGGGAGAGCGTTTGGGGCACACCGTCCACTAATGCCACGATATTAAAATTAAAATTAGATTCGAGCTGGGTGTTTTTATAAATATAATTTAAAACTTTTTCCGGATGCGCGCTGTTTTTCAAATCGATTACAATGCGAATATCTTTAGTAGATTCATCGCGCAAGCCCTTTATTCCTTCAAGTTTTTTCTCCTGCACCAACTCAGCGATAGCCATAATCAAATTCGCTTTGTTCACACGGAAAGGAATTGAGGTAATCACAATTTGGAAATTGCCGTCTTTGTGTTCCGCTATCTCCGCTTCACCCCGGCACACAACCCCGCCTCGCCCAGTCGAGTATGCATGGAGCATATCTTTATAGCCATAAACTATGCCGCCGGTCGGGAAATCTGGACCTTTAATGAATTGCATTAAATCCTCTGTGGTCGCATCTTCATTCTCAATCAAATAATTGGCAGCGTCTAAAACTTCCGCTAAATTGTGCGGTGGAATATTTGTTGCCATACCAACGGCGATGCCCAATGTGCCATTTAAGAGTAGTGCTGGAACCGCTGAGGGAAATACTATTGGCTCCTTGCGAGTTTGATCATAATTTGGACGGAAGTCTACTGTCTCCTTCTCCAAATCGCGTAAAAGTTCACTGGAAATTTTTGCCATTTTGACCTCTGTATAACGCATGGCAGCCGCATTGTCTCCATCAATAGAGCCGAAGTTTCCTTGTCCTAAGATGAAGGGATATCGATAAGAAAATTCTTGCGCCATACCAACCATGGAATCGTACACGGCTACATCGCCATGCGGATGATATTTTCCAAGCACATCTCCGACTACTGCAGCGGATTTTCTGAAACGAGCCGATGAAGTAAGCCCCATCTCGTGCATGGCATAAAGAATTCTGCGATGCACCGGTTTGAGTCCGTCTCTCACATCCGGCAAGGCGCGTGAAGTAATAACCGACATGGCGTACGCCAAGTAGGATTCTTTCATTTCTGCCACGACATCAACAGAAATATTTCCGTTGGTGTCTTTATCTAAAGTTTCCGGTTCAGACTTCTTTGCCATATTATTGCATTTACTTCTCCATGCTCTAAATTAGGGTTCAATTATACTCTGATATCCGCCGACCAAGTTATCTTTCAACACTGAAAGGGGTTTTAAATCCTGTCCAATTTTTTTCCGCGTATCGGGGTTTAAAAAATTTTCTCCCAAACTATAAACCCAAACAGTAAACAAAATCAATGCGAAGAAAATAGTAAGCATATGCAAAATATCTCTCCTCTCGCGCTCCGATTTACTTCTTAAATGATGAATTATTTTTCTCATCCCAGTATTAAAATTTTAAATTGTTATTAATAATCGACATTAATTTTTTCTTTCTAATTATATTTTATCATAAGAACTTTTAATCAAAAATTTACTACGGGACAAGTATTACATAGCTTTCAAAACAATTACTTCGCCATCTTTACCATCTAAATCTTTTCTTTTAAGTGTCAGTTTTTCGGTAATTTCAGCTTTTTCTTCTCCCATTTCTTTTAAGAAAACTTTTAGCGTCGTATCGTCGTAATCCATCGGTATTATAAGTTTGGGCTCAAGGGTTGATACAAGTTTGGCAGAAGTTTTTGCATCAAGCAACCCCTTGCCCCCGACTGGAACAAAAACTATATCCGGACTATCTATTGCCTCGCGAGTTTCTTTCGAAAATTCAGAATCGGAAAGAGCGCCTAAAAAAACTATATTGATTCCATCCACCGAAAGAGAGTAAATGGTATTAATATATTTTTTGCCTGCTAACGAGGCGTTTGATATCGCTCCCTTGATAAAAATTTCTTTTACCTCATAATCTCCCGGTCCGGAGATTATAAAAGGAGATCTCTCTCCGTGCGAGAGCTGTTCGGCGCCATTATAGTCGGGATGATTGGTGGTAATCAAGGCAATATCTGCGCCGAAATGCGCCGAAATGCCGGATTTGGAGTTTTTACTTACTGGATTAAACGCGATAGTCATCTCTCCCTGCCCGATTTTGAAAAATTGTTTGCCGAAATATGTGATTATCATATTGCTTGCATTATAACATCAAATGAGGAGCAAAAACAAGCATATTTTTTGCTTATTTATTGTCCGAATGCCGATGTTATATGGCCTTTGACATATAGCATATTTTTTGTTATATTAAAAGCCGATTAAAAGCAGGATTTAGGGTAACCCTCTCGGCCAAATTACTATAAACGGTCAGAGAACCTAAGCCTTATGTCCGCTTATGGCGGATTTTTAATT
>Ga0209541_10004549_pt1 | contig 24585 bp, 18 predicted proteins | sample RifCSPlowO2_01_FD_184027 | JGI IMG/M metagenome (GOLD analysis project Ga0209541, IMG submission 184027) | Groundwater microbial communities from Rifle, Colorado - Rifle CSP2_plank lowO2_0.1 (SPAdes) (version 2) | ecosystem: Environmental > Aquatic > Deep subsurface > Groundwater | place... | reverse complement strand
GAAGCTGCACATGCAGAAGCTCCAGCACCAACATATGATGCAGATGCATTGCTCGTTAGATTAAAGGATAAATCAGATCCAAGTGAACTTCAGCGTGCTATAGATGTTGCTGGCGAGTATTTAGCAGTAGAATCAATTCCAGATTTATTAGACTGGGTTGTTTATGCAGCAGTATTTAGACCAAGTGACGAAAGAGGAAAGGCATTGCAAGGAAATGAGGCAATGATATCCGGTAAGGCAATTAGTGCATTAGAAAAAATAGGTTATGCAAAAAATGAAAACGCAGAAGCAATTTGCAGACAGGTATTAGAAAAATTAAGAAGCACACACGCAGCAGGATTTTTGGATAAAAATGCATTCCAGCTAATAAATGCAAAACCACTTGTACGCTTAACAATAAACTTTAGTAAGCTATTATCAAAGGATTTAACAGCGCAAGTAAGGGCAGAACTAGAATTTTTAAGAGGAAAACTAAGAGAGGAAGATGCAGCAGGAAGTCAAACACGAGTTATTCTCAGAGATGCAGTTACTGTATACAGTGATATAGAAGAGGCGCTTGCTGCATTGCCAAAAAATGGCCGTAAGAAGAAGTAGTATGAGGAATTCCCATGGCAGAAGATCCAATTGCAAGATTAAGGCAGCTTCGCGCTGCGCAAACTGAAGACCCACTTGCAAAACTTAGAAGACTTGCAGGAAAAGGCGGAGAAATAGCAGCAGCAAAGCCTGCTCCAGAACCAGCTGCAGATGTTAAACCACCTGCTAGCGCCCCAGCACTACAGCCAGTTCCTACAGCAGTAACTGAATTAGCACCAACTTATAGATATAATGAAAAAAGTGCTGATACACTCTCAACTGAATTACTAAAGGCAATAATCCTAGATATAAATGATCGCAATTTGGGAACAGCATTAAGGGCTGTTGAAAAAATAGGAAAGTTCGATAAAGGTATTATACTAGTTTTAATAGATCAAATTGAAACAGATCCACGCTTTACTTCTTTGGAAGTCGCAGTAAAGCGTGCATTAGGAGAATTGAAAGCTGCTAAAGCACCAACTTACAAATATACTAATGACGATATTGCTCTAGCTGTAAGCGAAAAAAACGCAACCTTATTGCAAGAAATAATTCTTGACAAAGAAAATCGCAGCGAACAAACTGCATTAGCAGCAATTGAGGCATTAAAAACAAACCCACCACCAAAACAGGCATTAGAATTTTTTCGTGCGCTTGTTGTAGATGCGCGTTACATTAATTTAGAGCAAAATGTACTTGATAGTATTCTTACTGCAAGAGGGGAATTAAGAGCACTTGTACCTCCATCAGAGGATACATCACCAAAATACAGATATCCAGAGGTTCAAAGGGCTTTTGGAAAAAAGGATTTGGAACAATTAGAAGGTCTTGTTAGAGAATATAAAACTATTACAGATGCAATAGCATTAGAAGCAGTTCATGCACTTGAAGACATTGGTAAATCAGGCGAAATGGAAGCCTTAAGATCATTAAGAAGGCTTAGAATGAATAGTCAAATAACGATGAATAGAAATTCAGTTGTTGTTCGAGCAATTGCAGATGCAATGGAAAATATAGTTAAGGCAACCCATTATACTGAAGAAAATGTAAGAGAAGCAGTTGAACGTGGAACATTTAGCGCATTATCTTCGATTATTCTTGGAGAAGCAAGGCCAAGAGAAGTTGCAGTAGCACTTGCAGCCATAAAAGCACTTAAGGAAAATACTCCAATGGATGTTGCACTTAGAGAATTAAGAAAGGTTAGGTCAGATCCGAGCTTTAATGGTTTAGATATAACTGAACGTGCACATGTTGAATGGGCAATTAGTAATTTAGAAAGAGTTGGTGGAGAACTAGCAGGATTAGTATTAGCTGGTGCAGAAGCAAGAAGAGAAACACATGCAAACGTTATCGCAAAGGCAGAAGACTTGAATACATTAGTTGTATATGCGCAAATGGAGATTGAGGGCCAGGGCGAAGCTGATGCAAAACTAGCAATAGATAAAATAAAGGGATTGGAAGCATCATTCTTAGATACTGATGCAATATTACTTGAGGTTTCTGAATATCACAAAGGGAAAAATGACGGGCTTGCAGAATATGCAAGGGCTGCTTATTTAGAAATAACTTCAGTTTCCAATATCTATCAAATGGAAGGCGCAAATGCATTAGTTGATTTATGTTTAAAAGATGAAACTTCAGAAGCAAGAAAAAGAGAAGTAGTAGAATTTCTTGCTGGGGAAAAAGATCGTGATGCGCTTAAAGATATATATATGAAAACCTTTGGCGCTTTAGAAGAAACAGTAACTGCAGCTATAGCAAAGATTGATCTTGAAGGAATAAAAAATGCTGAGGAACGTGCACAGGAAGGCAATACGAATGCATTCGTTGATCTAGCAAATAGTGCAAGAATGAGTCCGTTCCCATTATCAGAAGATAATGCTAAAGAAGCAATATCTGCATTAGAACGATTGGCAAACGCTAATGTATCAAAAGAAGACATAGTCTATGAACTAGAGCGTATTGCACGCACTCATAGTAAACATGATCCACCTAGATCAGAACTAGCACGTTTGGCAAGAGAAGCACATACAAGATTATCAGCAGTTCCAAGTGCTCCAAGAGTCACACAAGAATTAGAAGCAGTAGATATTCTAGATGAAGCGCCCGCAGAAGAAACACCAGCACGATTAAGACCTGCAATTTCTGATAATCCAATTTATCGAGAGGCATTAGATTTATTAGCACAAGATACTACGCAAGGCGATGCAAGAGCAGAAACTCGCGCGATAAGATTAGAAAGAGAAGGACATTTTGCTGAAGCAGCTGATATTTGTGAACGATTAGGAAAAAATGATGATGCAGAAAGAATAAGAAGAAATATACCAGAGGCTAAAGTACCAGCAATTTCAGATAATCCTACTTATAGAAGAGCATTAGAATTTTTAGCACAAGATACTTCTCGCGATGATTATGAAGCTGGAAGATTAGCCAGACAATTAGAAGGAGAAGAATTTTTAGCAGAAGCAGCAGATCTTTATGAACGATTAGGAAAAAATGATGATGCAGAAAGAATAAGAAGAAAAATAGGTGTACCAGAAGCAGAAGTTCCATCACTGGCTCCAGTAGTTGAAAGAGGGCCAACGTTTGGGTCAGGTCCAAGACCAGCAGAAGAGCGGCTGCCTCCTCCACCTTCAGTTATGCCGCGACCTCCGCCTTGGCAACCAGTAGCTTTACCAGGCATGATACCTCCAAGGACAGAGGCTGGAGAATTTTCAGCTGTTGGATTAGAAGACGAATATGCGCGTTCAGGTTCTGGCCCATTAGTTAGAAGATTCGGAACTGCAAGCACTGAAGAGCAAACAGCAATTCTTAATTTACTCGCAAGAAGAAAAGATCGTGATGCACTTGTAAATTGTGCGCAGCCATTATGGGGAACTGATGGGCAACAATATGAAAATGTAGAGGAAAAACTAGATGAAGTGGATGCAGCAAAACTTACAGGACTAGAGCAACAATATAAAGATGGGAATGCTGATGCACTTGATCATATTGCAACATTTGCTGGCAGAGACTATTATGATTGCATATCCCAAAGAACAAATCGTTTAGCTATAGAAACATTGGAAAGGTTAGAAGCACTTGAAAAATTACACGCAATTTCAAAATCAGAATATGCAACACCAGTAACCAGTGATAATGCAGAGGCAGCATTTGGCAGAGTTCTTGAAACAACTATGGCTAGAGTAGAAGCAGATATAAAATCACGTGATGAAGCAAGATTCAAACATGGCACTGCAAGATTACGAGAATTGAATCAGCGCTATCCTGGTGCAGTTAGACCATATTTAAATAAAATTTTACTTGACTTCCCTCCTGGGGAAGCAGCATTAATTTCTGCAAAATTAGTAACACAAGAGGATATTCAACAGGCTGCAAGAGAGGTTAATACAGAATATTTGGCAGATGTTGCTACAAACAAACATGTTGCAGAAGAACTTAGATACAGTGCACTTAGAAGCCTATTTGCAATTGCAGATAGACATTCTAATGAAGATACTAAGGTAAATGCAATATCCGCAATAGGAGCGGTTCTGAAAAAATGCGATAGCGTTATGTTCGAAGAAGGTTTAACAAATCTAGATCGAATCAAGAATGGATTTACTATAGAAAGAGCCATATTAGATCACTTAGCTTATGTTTTTACAGATATTGCAGTAAATGCAACTGTTAACAAAGAGGGAAAAAGACCAAAAATAGTTGAAAACATATATGAAAGTTGCAGGAGTTTCAGAGAAACTGAAACTACTGAGCTTGATGTTTTTTCTAGAGCGCTAGCAGGAATAGCAATGGAATATGATTACGCATATGAAAAATTAGAAAGATTATTTACTGATGTAAGAAATGTTAACGGAAAAGAGATTATCCTTGTCCATCTTGAGAAAGTATCAGAAAATGCAATAAGCCAAGGTATAAAGGATAAAGCAAATGAATTCCTAGCAACTGTTTATGAAGGAGAATTAGTACACCTTTTTGAAAGATATCTGCCTAAGAAGGAAAGAGAAAAAGCAAATAGGGAGAATATCTTAAAAAGAAATGTAAATGCATGGGCAAAGACAGTTAACCCTGCATATGATCAAGGTCCTTCATTAGTTGAAAGAAAAAACATTCTAATGCAAGCATTGGGGATAGCAATGGAACAAGGAAATAAAGAGCTACTTATTGAATTGCCAAGCGCTACAGAACATATTAATTCTTCAAATAATGAAACGCGAGCTCAGGCAGCAAAGGAATTTAGAAAAATAGCAAAAAAAGTTCCAGAAGGATGGAGAGCGGCAATTCAAAACATGCTATTAAAAACTGCAGTTGAAGAGCGCATTGGACCTGTTGCCTTTGAAATGATAAAAACTATTGGTGTAATAGGCGACTTGGATGCAATTAAAGCATTACCCGAAGTAAAAACACATCACATGGCGCTAGCTTATGAAATTGATAAAGCAATTGATAAGATAGAAAAACGATTAACAAGAGAGAATGCAGGTGGAAGCTTTTATAACAAGCCTGCAGCATGGGCAGCATATGCAACTGAAGCAAGCGTATTAGCAGGAAGTGCATTCGCAACAACAATAAATCCAGTTGTGGGCATTGGACTTGCATTATTAGGTAGTGCTATACCTGCAATAGTATTACGAATAGGAAAAAGAAACTATAACGAAAAACACAAACCAGGAAAAGGAAAAGGTGATACTGATGAAGCTGCCTAAACAAGTTTCATATTTACCAACCAGAGCACGTGGAGTGTTAGTTGCTACTAATGCGATATTTCTAAGCCTCGGATTACTAAGTATTGCTGCAATGCGTAAACCAGCACCAGATAGAATTGCAGCGCCACAAGCAGTTGTAGTAACAGAAGATAATGGACAGCAAGCAAGAGAAACTGCTAAAGATCATGTAGAAAAACTAGAATCAGAAGGTAAATTATACGAGGCTGCCATTGTTTACATTGAAGCTAATGATATCTCAAATGCAAAAAGATTAGCAGATAAACTAGCTGAAAATGGAGATAAACGAGCAAATGAGATATATGAAAAATTTAGAAGATTAGGGATACCAACAATTCCAATTCAACCAGCAACAATAGAAGATATGGGTGGACCAACTGCCAGACAAGCAGCAGAGTTTCGCTTACAAGCAAGCAATGCAGAAAAGAATGGGGATCTTGCAACAGCAGCAACACGATGGTACGCTGCAGGTACACTAGTTGATAAAGCAAATGCAAAAATATGCGCTGATAAATACGCAGATGAAGCACAAGCAGAAGCAAATCTTACGGTTAAGGCTAGTATGTTAGAAAAAGCAGTTAGCACTTACAGGGCAATAGGTGATGAAGGAAAAGCAGCAGGATTAGAGATTATACTAGAAACATTAAAGAAAAGCCCAGAATACTTAGAAAATATGGGTAAAAAACTTGAGGCAGCGCACGCTTATTTAGATAAAAAAGATGCTGCTAATGCCAATAGATTAAGAAATGAACTAGCAGGTAAGGCAAAAACGCGAAAGGATAGAGAAGATGTTGCTGGGTTGGATAGACGCCTTAGCGAATTAGGTGTACTAATTCCATTACAACCTTGGAATATAGAACCAGACAAAAAACCAAAAGCAACACAGCCAAGGGCTAAACCAGATAGGGTTGAGAGGCCAAAACCACCTGAAGAAGTAGCACCACCAGCGCCATTTAATGCAAATGATTATCGTACCAATCAAGCAAAACCAGTTTATGAAAGACCATTGGCTCTTTTATTAACTAGATATAGAAATGATGGAAAATTCGGAGATGCAACGAGCATTACTATTAGATTTACAATAGGAACAAATGGAAAAGCAAAGAATGCTACTGCTGAATTAAATGGTGCAGAACTACCCGATAGATTCCAGGCAGAATTTGAAAGGGCACTTGCACCATTAAGATTTCCAAAACCAGCTGAAGAAGTAGGTGTAACACTACAACCAAAACTTAAATAAGTTCCATGTTAACATCTATTTATGATAAAATACATCTTCTTTGATATAGATAATACACTTTTTCCTACTAGCGAATTTGCACAGCTCGCTCGCAAAAATGCAATACGCGCAATGATTGAACTTGGCTTGCAGTTTAATGCAGATGAGTTATATACAAAATTGCTAAAAATAATAGAAAGGCTTGGCTCAAATTCTGATCAGCATTTTAATGAATTACTAAGAGAATTAAAAGTCCAGCGACCAGAAAGATTTATTGCAGCAGCAGTTGCAGCATATCATAATACAAAAACAAGCATACTACCTTATCCAGAGGTACCACGCGTGCTTTTGGCATTGCGTGAACATGGATATAAATTATATGTAGCAACCAACGGAAATACAATAAAACAATGGGATAAGCTGATTCGCCTGGGCATTGCACTTTATTTCGAGGATGTTTTTGTTTCAGAAGAAATAGGAAAAGAAAAAAGCAAAGAATTCTTTGATAAAGTTTTATCAAACCTAAAAATAAAGCCAAATGAATGTGTTATGATTGGGGATAAAGAAGATAAGGATATAGTTCCAGCTAAGGCGACGGGCATGCATGCAATAAAGCGAGGCAACAATGGAATTAATGATTTTTCGGATCTCTTAGATATACTTAAAAAACTATGACAACAAGTAATTATTTGATATTATGCATTCTCGATTATTATTAGTATTTGGATTTGTATTCTTGCTTTTCGCCTTTGGATGTGGTGGAGGCGGTGGCGGAGCAACAAGTTGCACCACTGACAAGCAATGCAAATCATGGCAATTTTGTAATATAGATAAAAAAGCATGCCAAACAAAGGTTGGCTTCTGCGATAAAGAAGCAGATTGTAATGACACACTCTTATTATGCAATTCTAATAACCATTTGTGTGATTATAAACCAGACAAATGCCGCGTAACAAGCGATTGTGAAAGCTGGCAGATTTGTGGTGGTGTAAATAATACGTGCATAGCAGGACAAGGATTTTGCGCAAGTAATGACCAATGCGATCCAAATTTTGAATATTGTAATCCAACAATGCATAAATGCGGACCAAAACCGGGTTTATGTAATACTAATCTAGATTGCCAAGGATACGAAAGATGCAATATAGATTTAAAGAAATGCGTTCCGCTTGAAGGTAGGTGCAGCGATGATGGCAATTGCGAAACATGGCAGATATGTGATGCAAAAACAAACAGATGCAAACCTAAGAAAGATTTCTGCGGAAACGACGGGGATTGCAGTAAATGGCAAAGATGCGATCTAGAAAACAAACAATGCGTAGCACAACAAGGTTATTGTGATCTTGACAACCAATGCGCCGAATGGGAATACTGCGATGGGAAAGGAAATCATCGCTGCAAAGCAAGGCGTGGATTCTGTTCAAGCAATACTGATTGTGGAAACTGGGAGATATGTAATGGTGTAACACATACATGCAAGGCAAAGGTAGGATCTTGTTCTAGTGATCGTGATTGCGTAAGCGGGGAAGTTTGTGATGAGGCAACACACAAGTGCAAGTAGAAGCAATGGACAATCAGAGATTAACCATGAGCTAGAGAGAAGAAGACGAATTTTTTCTGAGAAACCACCAAGAATAGATACAATGGGTGGATGCTATATGCCTATACCACACGCGATACTAGATAAAATATTAGATTTATTAGTAGTACAATTTGGAAACCGAGGTGTGTTTGTTGATGCTGGTTCTGGAGATGGACGCGTTATTGCAGCAGCATTTTCTCATGGATTCAGAAGATGTGTAGGTATAGAGCTTGATACAAAAGTATTTGAAATGGGCAGAAGAAGATTGCTTCAATTTTTTGATGGTCGCATACCTTCTGGAATAAGAATGGTACGTGATGATTTTACACATGCTGAAAGTTATGGCCTAGATATTAGGGATATAAATTTAATTTATCATTTTATAAATCGTAGGCCTTTAGCAGAGTTAGTTAGGCTAATGGAAAGCGATGATTTTCGAAGCGCAAAACTTGTATTGGTAGATTTTAGCGGGCAAGAGCAATTCGACGGATTCGAGGCTGTTTTTAGGGCGATTATAGACGATGGCGGCAGACCCCATTATGCAACTGTCTATCAGAGAATGGGATGATAATGCTTGTTCGTTTTGGTCCTGCTGGAATACCTATGCAATGTAAAGGCACTAGCACGCTTGATGGCGTGCAATGCTGCGCAGAACTCGGCCTAAAAGCAATGGAGATGTCATTTGTACGCGGTGTACGCATGCGCGATGAAATGGCTGCAGAAATAAAAAAAACTGCAACTAAACTGGATATCTCACTTAGCTCGCACGCGCCTTATTTTATAAATCTCTGCTCTAGCGAAGAAAAAACAGTAAAGAATTCATTAAGGCATATATACGAGGCTAGCCGTGCAACATTTTTAGCTGGTGGAAGTATAACTGCGATTCATCCTGGATTTTACCAAGGTAAAAGCAAAGAGGATGCATATAACCTTGCAAAAAAAAGATTTCAAGAAGTTGCACAGCAGCTAAGGCAAGAAAAAATAAAATGTTACCTGGGTGCTGAAAACGTAGGGAAAAAATCCCAATTCGGAGGCTTTGAAGAGATATTAAAATTAGCTAATGAAATAGATATGATAAAACCAGTAATAGATTGCTCGCACCTTGTTGCACGCGGAGATTTTCCATTAAAGAACGAAAATGATTATCGAAAACTATTTGCAATTTTGGAAAAAGAATTAGGTGATTATGTTAGGCATTTTCATTTCCAGTTTCAAGAGGTTGAGTATAGTGAAAAGGGCGAGCGCAACCATGTTGCTTTGGGAACAAATAATGATCCGCCTTATAAACCATTAATGAAGGTTATTGCAGAGAATTCATATGCTGGAACAATAATTAGTGAAAGCCCGTGGCCAGATGTGGATGCAAAAATAATGCAAGAAGAATATAATAAATTTAACTCATAACCCAAAACTCAGAACTCAAAACAGTGAATACTATGCTAATTGAATATTTAGAACAATCTGCTGCAGACTTACGTGCACTAGAGCAGAGGCTACTAGGCATGGCTAATCAGTATAGAATGTTTATGGACCGAGATATAAGAGAGCAAATGGAAGAATTAAAAAAAGAGATTAGAAAAAATCAGGCTAAGATTCTTAGCAAGGTATATGCTCACATGCAAGAATTTGTTTTACTGAAAAGGCATTTCCCAGGCTTTTTCCAGGTTTTAAAAGAAGATCAATATCTATCAAGAGTAATTAACAGAATAGAATGGCTCTTTGAATTTAAAAAATTGGATGCTGCAACCTGTCAGGTTGAATTATTAAAAATAAAAGAACAGCGAAAGCAATTGAGAGAAGCAAAGGAGTTTTTGAAAAAATGGGTAGGAAAAGTAGATAAAAAATCAATGGAAGCAACATGGCCTATTTTAAAGGACCAAATAGCCGATAAGATGGATAGGGATGAGGTTCGAGGAATAATAAAAAATAAGAATAAGGAATTAAGAAGAAAAGGATGGTTGTTGATTATTAATGAACCTTTTATAATAAGTGTTTTGAACAGATTATTTGAAAAACTAAAAAAAATCAGAGAGCAAGAGGCAGAAATTAAACTAGAAATAGAACGATTAAAAGGAAAAAATATATATGCAAGAAGCGATGCAGAGAAAAAACTAAAGTTAGTGACAAAAGAAAGAAAAAAGATGGAAAGAAAATGCGAGCATGTATTACTTGCTAATTATGAATATTTGTTAAAGATAAAAAAGCAAAGGCCAACGTGGCGCGATAAAACTGCAAATATGTTCATGCAAAACCTGATAGAAAAAATTAACATAAATCCAATTAATGAGAAATTATGGATTGAGGAACTGAATAAGAAATTGAATAGCTAAGTAGGAATACTATCTATCTTGCTTTCCAATGCTTTCTTTATCTTGCTGTTCAATAATTTTTCTTCCTTAAAGAATATTGAATAGAAATTTTTTATTAGTTGTTTTGCCTTCTTTTTATCTAAAAAATAAGCTCTCTGTAGGTATTCTTTTCCCAATGGATTATTAAGAAACATATAACAGATTGCAATATAGAAAAATGTGCTTACATCCTTTTTATCAAGCTCTGCTGCTTTTTCTAGCTGTTCGACAGCCTGTTCGAAATCGTACATTTCCATGTGCGCCATACCTTTTATCTTATAATATGCTGGCTTTTGGCTTATCCATAACGCATGCTCAAAGTATTCGTGTGCTGTGTCGTAATTTTTTAGTTTTAAAGAAACGAGCCCGCGCAGATACCATAACTCATCATTGTTTTTATTCTTGCCAATAAGCGTGTTAAGAGCTGTGGCTGCCTCTTTGAACTGCTCTGCGTTTAATAGGCTCTTTGCCTGTTCCAAAGTATATTCTGCCATAAAAAATATTTAGTCTAGAAGCGTTTTTAAATTAGCACAACGCTTATAAACTCTACTATATAAAATAAATTTGCCAAAAATGTATATAAGTGGGATTATGTTTGTTTATCAACTTGCGTTTAAACCAAAGGAAGAAGAAAGAAAAGCAGCATTTGTACCGTCTCTTGTTTTAGGCCCTGTGGAAAATAATTTCTTTGCTAATCTTAGAACAAATTTATTTAATTGTAATTCTGAAGGATGTTTTGTTGGGCCAATGGGTACAGCGAAAGGCGGGCTTCAACTTAGAATAACAGAGAATGTCCAGATTGCTCTTGGAAGATTCAATACAGAAACTGGTACTGCTTATGGGGCTGGTGTTAGATTTGATGAACGTGCAATGGATAGACTCGCTGGCGCTTTTTCTGATTTATTCAAAGACCTCGCACCAAAACCAAAGCAAAAAGAGATTTGATCACTCGAATTCTATAGTTCCTGGCGGCTTATTTGTTATATCATAAACCACACGACCAACCTCTCTTATCTCATTTGTAATCCTAGTTGATATTTTCTGCAAAACCTTCCAGTCAATTTGCGAGAAATTAGCAGTCATGCCATCTAAGCTGCGCACTGCGCGAATTACAACTATGTATTGGTAAGCGCGTTCATCGCCGCGCACGCCAACTGCTTTTGTAGGTAGCAATGCAGCGAAGTATTGCCACGGAAGCTCGATTTCATTACGCTTAGCTGCGCTTTCAATCTCTTCTTCAGCAATTTCACCAGCATCTTGTAAAATTTTTATCTTTTCTTCTGTAATCTCATCGACAATGCGCACTGCTAATGCTGGGCCAGGAAATGGCTGGCGTGAATATATATAATCAGGCAAACCAAGTTTTTTTGCAACCTCGCGCACCTCATGCTTATAAATCTCGCGCAAAGGCTCGCAAAGCTTTAGATGCATTTTCTCAGGTAGGCCACCAACATTATGATGGCTTTTTATTTTATCGCGCGTACCGCCACCGCTTTCTATCCAGTCTGGTGCAATTGTTCCTTGAATTAGATACGCTACATTATCTTTTTTCGCCTCTTCTTCAAAAATACGTATAAACAGTTCGCCAATTATTTTTCTCTTTTGCTCTGGGTCAGTTACATTACGTAGCGATGTGAGAAATTTTTTCCCTGCATCTATTACTTTTAGATTAATGTCTACTTTTTTAGCTGCCTCACATACCTTTGCGCGCTCACCTTTCCGCATTAAGCCAGTATCAACAAAAATAGCAAATAAATTAGGAGTTGCATGCGCAGCCAGCGCTGCAGCAGTAAAACTATCAACTCCACCTGATAGCGCAATTATTGCTTTTTCCTTGCCAACTGTATCTTTTATGTATCGCTTTGCTTCTTCAATAAATTTTTCAGCATTAAATGACAAGAACTCACCTTTATATGCTTTCTTATTCTATATTTTTCATAAGTAAATAAAAGGTTATCACATGTCATTCTTAAATAAAATATCTCCTTATATAGATATACTGAATCCTAAGAAATCTAAGGAATTTATTAATAAAAGTAGGGACACTCATGGTTTAAAGCCATCTCTTTACAATGTGGCCATTGCAACAATGGTAACAATGATAATATCTATTATACAGAATACCGCGCTGCAAAATTATATCCAAACAACCCTGCTCGCTGACCCAACACAGGCTGAAGCTGCATCACAGCTTTTGATTATATTAGAAAGAACACTATCAATCCCATTTATTATATTAAATTTTTTTATTGGGATAGCATTTTTTTACTTAGTGGCGTATTCTTTTTATTTTCTAGTTAAAATGCTTGGCGGGAAGGTCAGCTTTAATAGTCATGCATATGTTCTTTCCGTATTATATTCATCATTTATTCTTGCTTCAATGTTATTATACACCATTATTTTCATTTTTTACAGATCCACACAACCAGACTTTTTTATTGGTATCCTGGCACTTATAATTTTGAGTCTTACCCTATACGCTATTTATAATGTAATGAGGGTTTTGCATGGTCTTTCAAGATGGACTGCAATAATTGGTTTACTTTGTTTTATTGCTATATTCTATATACTTGTAACCGCACTTGAAAGGGCACTTATAAAACTAACTTTAGGAATTTGAATGATTGTTGCTAAATTTTACGAAGAGCAGGTTCTTGAACCAGAACTTAAACCTGAATACGAAAGAAAAATAGATAAAATAATGAAAAAAGGAAAATTCATTAAAGTTGATAATTTTGCCAAGAAATACATGGAATGATTAAAATTCGTGATAGTGATGCAAATTGTTGCTGATTTTCACTTGCACAGCAAGTATGCACGCGCAACTAGCCCGCAGTGCGAACCAGATGGATTAGCAGAAGGTGCGAAGATTAAAGGCATTAATGTAATGGCTACTGGGGATTTTACACATCCTACTTATTTTCAAGAACTTAAGCAAAAGCTAACTGAAGAGAAAGGCGGGCTATTTCCTTATAAAGGAATTGATTTTATTTTATCGGTTGAAATTTCATTGATCTACTCTGGAAAGAAACATGCGAATAAAATGCATCATATTGTTCTAGCACCTAATTTTGCAGTTGCAGAACAGATAAATGATGTGCTTGGCAAACGAGGTAATCTAAAATCTGATGGCAGACCGATACTCGGGATAAAATCACCTGAATTTGCTGAAATGCTTTTTGAAATTTCTAAAGAGATTGTAATAATACCTGCACACGCTTGGACTCCGTTCTTTGGGGTTTTTGGTTCGCAGTCTGGCGTAGATAGTGTTGAAGAAGCATTTGAAGATCAGGCAAAAAATATTTTTGCATTGGAAACTGGATTAAGTAGCGACCCGGCCCTCAATTGGATGCTTTCGAAATTAGACAAATATACATTAGTTTCAAATAGCGATGCGCACAGCTTGGACAAACTAGGCAGAGAAGCGAATGTATTTGATTTGGAAGAATTAAGTTATAAGTCACTAATGAACGCAATAAAAACACGTAAAGGATTTGTAAAAACATATGAGTTTTATCCAGAAGAAGGGAAATACCATTATGATGGTCATCGTAATTGCAAGGTGCTTTTGGCACCAAGTGAAACAAAAAAATATAGTAATCTTTGTCCAAGCTGCAAAAGAAAATTAACTGTTGGCGTGCTTAATCGTATTTATGAATTAGCTGATCGTAAATATGGCTTTAAACCTGAAAATACAGTGCCATTCCAGCATATTGTTCCGCTTAAAACAGTTATATCAAAGGTAATAAAAAGACCGGAAACCTCGCGTTTGGTATTTGACCAGTATAATAAGCTGATTCAGTATTTTGGCAATGAATTTGCTGTTTACGAAGCTAGCGAAGAGCAGTTACGTTTAGCGACAAGCAAGGAAATTGCTGATGCACTGATAAGGGTAAACAAAGGCGAAGTTAGCTGGCGACCTGGTTATGATGGTGTTTTTGGCGATTTAATATTGGCTGAGGACAGGAAGGAAAAAATTGCAAAGGATAGGAAACAAAGGAGATTGGATGAATTTTGATTAACGTAAACAACAGGTTTATAAATATTTCCCATTATATGAAATTAGGTGTTTCACAAAATGGACTTTATGAAAGAAGTAATTACACAAAATCCACACTGGCAAACTGGTGTTATTGATTTTCCAAGAGTTGATAATAAACTTATTACAAGAGAGATTTTCTCTAACTTAGAATCATCTATAAAAAGAAAATTTATAATTATACTCAGGGGGTTACGCAGGACCGGAAAATCAGTTATGGCAAGGCAGTTGCTTCAGAACCTATTGAAAAAAGGCATGAAACCAACGGAAATAGGCTGGTTTGAGTTCGATAGAAGTATGAACGCCAGACCAGAAGATTTGGATTCGTTAATTAGTTTCTTTAAAAATCGAAATGTAAAACTAATTGTATTTGATGAGATTGCATTCGTAAGTGGCTGGCAAGATGTTATAAAAAAGCACTATGACCTAACTGACATAAAGTTTGTTGTTACTGGAAGTTCAGCACTAGAATTTGATAAACGCTCCTCTGAAAGTCTAGTAGGTAGATACAAATTAATTAAGGTAAACCCATTTTCTTTTTTAGAGTATCTACTTTTAAAAGACTGTAAAATACCTAGAACGGAACTAGAGTTTGCAACATTGGATCAAGAACTGATAATGAATTGTGATGAATATATTAGGTATGGTGGTTTGCCAGAGACTATTTTATTGAATCAAAAAGAAAAAAACGATTATATAAGGCAATCTGTGCTAGACCCAATATTTTTTAAGGATATGCCAGTAGTTTTTCCATCTGCAAATCCAGATCTTTTATCTAAAATTTTAGAACTTTCAACAGGCACAGTTGGTTCACCATTTCAATTCCAAACTATAGCCCAAGTAATAGGGTGCAGTCATCCTACTATCTCTCACCATATTGAGGCCTTAACCAGAGCTATGCTAATAAATGTGCTATTCAATTATACCAGTTCAACTATAAAACAAAAGAGAACTGCTAAAAAAGTGGTTATAAGTGATAACGGTCTTTTATCAATTTTAAATCCTTCAGTTTCGATAGGTGCTCTTGCTGAGAACGCAGTTGCTATTAATACTAACACCGGTAATTTTTGGAGGGATAGTGAAGGTAGAGAAGTAGATTTTATAATTCCTGAGAAAAAACTTGCCATAGAGGTTAAATACCAAGAACACATAACAACATCAGATGAAAAGAACTTGCGATACTTTTTAGAAAAAAACAGAAAATGGCAAGGAATTTTAATAACCAAAAAAGAAGAATCTAAAGGAGACATAAAACATATTCCACTATGGAAGTGGTTATTAAATAGTTCAGCACTACCGACTGAGCATAAAACGAAGTATTATAAACCTTAAAAGTACAATATTATATATTGTGTTTTAATATGGTGTAAATATGGCTGGACCTGTTCAAAAACAACCTGAAGAATCGCTTGTAGGAGAGCTAACAAAAGCAATTACTGAAAAGAATACTGCTAATATACATGCTCTAGTAGATAAGTATGGGTTGGACAAAATATTGGAATTATACAAATCAGACAAAACATTCAGAGATACAGTTAATAAGGAAAAGGAATTAGACATCAGCCTAGCTTTAAATTTTATAGCGGCCTTAGAAAGGAGGGACCAAAGTGCAAAAAACTTGGTTGATGAGCATGGATTGGAGAAACTCAAGAAGCTAGCTAGTTTTAAAAATTGGAACTCATGCGTAGATGCCATTGTAAAAGGTTTAATGGAAGAGTATGAAAAAACTGAAGATGATAAAAAAGGAAATAAACTTGATAAATTAAGAGAAGTGTACGGGCTTGAGATACTGGATTATTTTACCACTATTAACAGCCCCTTTAAGGCAATATGGGAAACATATAAACAAGCTAAAATAAAGGAGTTGATAAGCGCACTTGCACCTGAAAAAAAAGATGATAAATGGGTATATATTAAATCACCAAAAAGGGTTGCTGAAATAATAGTAAAAGAAATTGGATTAGACCACGCACTCGAATTATATTTTAACTATGAAAATGTTAGAGAAGCATGGGATAAATATTACAATATACCACGTGGAGAACGAGAAGAAACATGGGAATGGGGTAAGAGAGCACTTACATGGGTAGGTATTGATACAAAAGCAGAAGATCGTGTTGATGAACTAATAGCTGCGGTTAAAGATTACTATAAAGGTACATGGTACAATCCTCTTCCATCTGGCATTATTTCAACCTCTGCTGAAGATGTACGCAATCTTCAAATATTAAAAGTTTATCTAGTTTGTGGCTGGGATCCAGAAAGAACAGCAGAATGGATTGCTGATAAAGTGACAATAGCTGATATTAATAGAATCAGCAAAAACTGGTCCAAAACAGTTATCCAATCAGAACTAGAGGGTGGCACTGTTTATTATTATCAAAAGGATGAAATATTTAAAAGATGTTGGGAGGCGTATTACAGGGGAACTAAACAAGAGAGAGAGGGGAACCCTGATCTTTTTGAAGAGAGATTCGAACAACTTTGGTCAGAAGGCGGCGAATGGTTTAGTTATCCAAAGGTAATTGGTGATGCATTATTGCAATTAGGTAACGTGGAGATGTATCCAGCACTTTGGGCACATATGAAGGAATGGTGGAAAGAAGGCGGCGACTGGGAAAAAATAGGATTCTGGGCTAAAACAGGCGATGTTCTTGGAAAAATAGGTGATGTGCTTCATATTATCGTTCCGGTTGGATCTATAGCACATTCCTTCTCGCCATGGAATACTGAATCGCATAATGCGGCAATAACAAATCCAACACCCCAGAATATGCTAATTGCAATAAAGGAAGAACAAGCAAATATGATTGATGCTGTTGCAACAATAGTTATTGTTTTAAAAATCGCTAAGGCTGTTAAGGCAGCAGGAAAAGCAGGCGATGAGGCAGTAAAGGAAGCGCTCAAACAAAGCGCAGAACAAGCGCGCAGAGATGCTAAAGATGAATTGTCTAAAACGCTAAGCGGTGATGATCTAGCTAGGGCAGAGCAAATAGTAGATAATGCAGTTGACAAACTTGCAAAAGGAATAGAAACAGGAAGACCAGTTCCAAGAATGGCACAACCGATACCACGTCTTCTGCGGATGAGGGTAAATTTTAGGCAGCTCCTAAAATCTGTAAAAGGTTTTGATAAACTACCTGAAGAAGTTCAAGATATGCTAACAGATCAATATAGAAGCATCGCAACTAGGTTAGCTGAAGCCAAAAACGCTGCTGCATTGACTGCTGCTAGAGAAAGTGTGAAAAAAGGCATAGAACAAAAAGGTGAAAAAACTAAACAACAATTAGCTAAAACGCTAAGCGGTGATGATCTAACTAGGGCGGAAAAAACAGTAGATGATGTCGTAGGTTTATTGAAACAACGCGTGGATAGTGAAGCATTTTCATGGCTTCGAAAACTAGGAGGTTATCCTGATCGATTTAAGCGTAGCATTTTAGGTTTAAAAGGATCTCCTAGAGGATTCACGAGGTTAATGGAAGGCATGGCAGATGACTTTGATAGCCTGCCACCACAAGTTCAGGATATGCTAATTGACGGATATATAGAAGTAGAACGCTCATTAGCGCAAAGCGTCACCCAGGCTGCTAAAGCTGCGGAAGAAGCCACTGTACAGGCTGCTAAAGAAGCTCCAAAACCAAAAGGACTGGAAAAAGCAACTAAGGATTTGGAGGATCTTTCTAAAAAAATAGAAGAGTTTCAAAAAGAAATAGTCCAACTAGAAGAAGCAAGAAAGGCTGCACCTGTAGAGGGACTTACTGCAGATATAGAAAGAAAAGCTGCCCAACTAAAGAATATGCGAGAAGCGCTTGCAGAGCTGGATAAGAAAGTAAAGATATTAAAAGACATGGAAAGTGTTGCTGGTGTACGATTACTTCGGCATCCATTTGTGCTAACTAAAAGAGTAATTGATGAGTTTGTAGAGCTGGCAAAAAAAGCTGCTGAAAATGCAAAAGGCACAACGAAACTCAGAGGAAAACTTGAGGCTAAGGTTAAAAGAATCGATGAACTTAGAACACGCGAAGCTACACTGAGAAGAGAGATTAGCGAGCTTGATGAGATACAAAGAAAGAAAGGATTGACAAAGGCACAACAAGAACGAAGGACAGCGAAGACCAAGGAAATTCGAGAACTTAGAGAAAAAAGAGAGGCTGGTGCTAAAGAAGTAGCAACTATTAAAAAAGAAATTGAAGCAGGCTTCAATGTAGAAGTGGAGACAAGATTTTTTAGACAAAAACTTGGAGAGCTTCATGCTTTAAGAGAGCGGGAATTGGCATTATTAGATGAAATCGAAAGAATGGGAGAACCATTGACAGATACTGCAAGGGTTGAGCGAAGGGCTAAAATGAGTGAGCTGTTGAAAACCCGTACAGAAAAATTTAAACGTACTATAGAGGTTTTAAGGAGAATAGGAATTCCAGATGAAACAGCTGGCGCAGTAAGAGACGCAGCAATCAGCGCTGAGAAGGCTTTACTAAAGACAGGAATTAGTCTGTCTGTCCCAATAGACATGGCGGCTACTGCAGTTTATATGATTCCTGGTGCGTATGAACTCTTAAAGAACTTTTTCACTAGCCACCCGATTATTCTTGATATTGTAAAAAATATACAATATTACGAAGTACGCGCGGCAGCATGGGCTGCGAGCGGTTTGGTTGAAAAAAATGTACCAGTACCTACAAGCGCTCTTGAAGAAAGAAGAAAAGCAGTGAAAGCAGGAGAACCAATGCCACCAGGTACATCTGGCGCGGGCGGAACATTCCTAAAGGCAGGAGAGCTTAAAACACAAGTACCAACACCAGTTGCTAAATTAAACACTGAGCAGGAACAATGGCTTCAAAATAATGCATGGAGCGTGGATGAATTAAAAAAGCAGATTCCGGCCAATAAATTATTTGAAACTGTTGAGGGGATAATGAAAGGTAATGTTCCAGATAATCTAAAACAATTCTTTGACTGGAAACAGCATCCTCTTGTTGCTAATTGCAAGGATACTGAAGCATACACCAAAGATGCAGTAATGGGTTTTCTAACAAGGAGATACAACAATGTTATGGCTCTTCTAAATGAAATGCAAAAAAATAAAGATGACTTAAGTAAATTTATGGAAGATGATGTGACAAGAAAAAAATATGATGGATTTTTGAAATAATGTTCATTCTACTGAACATAAATGCCATTATTTGTTCGTTTAAGTGAACATTTATATTTTCGCGAAATTTGGTGCCAAAGTAGTCGCAAAAAGTGCTAAATATGCTTAATTTTGGACGAAAATGCGACTATTTTTGTGTTAGATTTGAAAAAATACACAGCTTAAAGAATTTTTAACAGCATAATTATATTATGAGGCTAGCGCGTGCATTAGTTATTTCTTTATCTTTCTATACTGCGTCTACGCTGCATTTGGAATTAACTAAATTTAAAAATACCTTCTCATATAACCTAGCTATGGCAAACGGAGTAACAAAACAGATAAGTGTGCAAGATGCAGTAGACAAATTCTCTAAAAATAAACTTTGGGAAACATATGCAACATCACAAGGAGGGGAAAAACTTGATTATACTTGGTCTGCTGTTGAAGAAGCAACATCCAAAGCACTAAGCGCACTCCATGATAATCCAAGGGTAAATAAAGGCGATCCTTTTTATGATCTTTTGCGCGGGCTTTTTTTAGAACAGCAAAAATCACCAGGAAAAAAACCAGAACCACCAAGAGAAAGCAGAGGAGAAAAGAAAGCCCCACCTGCAGAAGTACCTACAAGGGCCATTATAGAAGCAGACAAACTAACCATGCCGTTTAACGAAGGCAATCTTCCAAAACTATTAGATGATTCGAAAATTAGAGAAAACCCAATTGGCGGGGATTATACGCGAAAAAACGCTGCTATTGAAGCTGGAAGAATTAATGCAGTACAAATAATGATTAATGACTTTATTGATCACCATAGAAAAAATAAAGATTCGAACTTTTTTTCATTTTTATATGTACAAATGGACAAAAAAGAAACTAGATTACTTAAAGATATAACAGAGAAAGATATAAAAGATGGAAAGATACTAAAACAAACTGATAAATATGAAAATGAAACAAGAGAGTTAGTTACACTCATACAAAGATATCTAAACTTCTACCAAAATGAAACGTTTGGCGAAAGTGACATACCAGGCAGCAAATTTAAGGAAGCAATGGATAAATTTAACGCATATTTGAAAGCTGGGCCAAAGATTAAAGAAACTGGAATAGTTGATGAGCAGACATTAGGTGCAATTGCGATTTATTATGGATTGGCTAGAGGAAAGGAAATAGCAATACCGACAAGTAGGGGTAAACCGGTTGTTGTTGAACCAGCTGTATCGCCAGCAGCGAAACAAGAAGAGAGATGGATTGGACCTGATTTTCGGATACGTTAGAAAAAACGAAACATTTATAATAAACAAATTGTTTATTATGTTATGTTAGATTCTACTACCTCGAAGATATACGATGCGATTAAAGGATCGCCTTGGGGGATCGCAACATTAGACGTATTAACAAGCTTACGTTTATGCGATGATTTCACATTAAAAACTATTTTAAGCAGGCTAAATAAGGCAAAAAAAATCATCAGGTTAAAGCGCGGGGTTTATTCAACATACCCACTAATGGATGGATTTGCAGCCGCGCAGGCTAGTTTTAACGGTTATCTTGGTTTTTCTACTGCACTTTATTTGCACAAACTTACTACAGAATTCCCATTTACTGTTTTTGTGGTGACAGTAAATACATCAAAATTAAAAAAAATCGGCCAGATTGAATTCAAGGCTGTTGCGCTTAAAGAAAAGGCAATAGGTTTAGAATACCAAGGTAATTACGTTGTTTCCACTCGCGCAAAGACCCTGTTTGACTGTATTTATATTCCAGATTACGGAGTAGAAAAGGAAAAACTAATAAATGTGTTTCAAGAAGCGCAATTAACTAACAAAGAATGGAAAGAATTTGAGTATTATGTTAAAAAATTTGTAAGAGAAAAAAATAGAAGACGGTTTGAAGAAATAAAAAGGAGAATTAGAAAAGGCTGAAAATATGGAAGTAAATTTAGAGATATGCAAGGCTATTGCTATTACGGTTGGCTTACCACTTAAGTTTGTGATAAAGGAGTTTCATATCTTTAATGTTCTTTGGCAGGTAACGGATTTTGCAGCTAAGCACAACAAAAAACTAATCTTTAAAGGCGGAACAGCATTAAGCAAGGCGTATCTGGGAAAAGCGCAGCGTTTCTCTGAAGATATTGACTTTGATCTAGATGAGAATCCAGATGCAGTAATGCAATTCTCAAAACAACTCGCACAAAGTATTAAAGAATATGTTATTACAGATTTTAGAAAGGTCTACAAAACTATCCAGTTCTATTGTAAGTATGATAGCTCATTAATAGGTGAAAGGGACCATGTAAGGGTAGATATTGCAAGTAAAAAAATAATAACATCACAACCACCTATTACAAAATATGCGAATTCTGAATTCACAAATGGTGGTGTAAGTGTTTATGTATATAGCGTCGAAGATTTATTAGCGCGAAAGATGAACGCCCTTTGTGATAGAACTGAGGGAAAGGATGTTTACGATGTATATATGGGACTTCCACTCTGCAGTAGCATGGATAAAGCAATTGTTCAAATGCTAAAATCTGAGGATAAAAAGGAAACAGCAAAAGAGTTTCTTCAAAAAACCATTGAACATGTAAAAAAGGCTGATTATAAAAAACTTAGAAACCTGACAAATCCATTTATACCAGTTGCATATCGTCCGAAGGACTGGTTAGAGGTTAAGGATGACTTAGTAATGAAGCTAGAAAATCTTAATGTGTAATAATTATATTTCTTAGTTGCATTTAACCCTAAAAACTTAATGTTTTGTTAAGTTTCTAATGAAAAACTCAACCAACAATAACACATCTGATCATTGCTCATGGTCGATGGCTCAAGGCTGTTACATTATTTTAATAGTTTTTGTGTCTGAATATTATAATATATGAGCACCTATTTTAGAAAAATTATCGCATTAGTGCTAGCTGGACACTTTACATTTGCACCTGCCAAAGGCATTGCACAAGTGCTAGGGGGCGGGCCCCCTAGCGCAACCCCCAATGAATTTAATAGATTTAAAAACTCTTCAGGACAAGATAGTAATATGGCGAATGGTACGGCAGTCAAAGAGAGGCGTTTTGACTTAGCAGAGTTAGAAGGTACATACACTAGAATAATGGCAGCGAGCAAACCAGACATTCCTTCAAATTTATCTTTATACCAACAAGGCCAGCTTCTAACATATTGTTTCTTCCAGTTCTATAAACTACCACCAAATGAAAGACAAAATAGTGAAGATGGAAAAAAGTTATATGCTATAATTACAAAACTTTATGAAAATAGTAATCAAACACAATTTAAAAAAGGGCTTTGGGACGTAGAACTTCAAAAAGAAATATTTAGTAGGGATCCCTCATTCGCTAGTTATAAGGACTCAATGGATAAATACGGAGAATACATAGAGAAATGGGAAAAGGAAGGAAGAATGCCTTTGCCTCTTCTTACTTATTTGCTTGAAGGGCATGATATAACAGAACCTACATTAAAACCAATTCCAGTTAGAGTAGAAAACCCAACACTAGTAGATGATGCAACATTAGAGGATTTTAGCAATCGTATAGGGGCAGGTACCTCATTTGTAAAATCAAGAGATGAAAAACTAAAAAAGTTAAACAAAAAATTTAGAGAATTATTTGAGGTAAATGAAGAAATAGCATCAGATATTCTAAAGGCAGTGCTAACTGCATACTGGTTATCAACTAGGCAGGATCACGCATTATTTATAGATTGGTTTAATCAAGCAGATAAGAAAGTGTTAGCAACGCAGGTAACTACGCTTACGCGTGCAAAAACACCATTCACACCTCATAAACCAGTTCAAAGAATGTTTGATGACTGGAAAAAGAAATATGAGGCAGCAGAAGCTGAAAAAAGCGAAGAACAACGGGCAATGGAAGTGAAAATGAAGGCATATCCAAAAGGAGTTAGAGAAGAAAGCGTAGAAGCATTTTTATATGGCAAAAAAGTTACTGATAATGGTGTAGAAAAAATAGTTGGCGGATTTGAGAATGAGCCAACTAGCCAGGCATTTGATTATATCTCGCATAGATTAGCTTATCTTCGTTTAAGAGAAGAATATTTGAAAAAATTTGGAGTAGACGAAAGAGAAGAACTAGCTGCCATTAAGAAAGACCATGAAATTCTAGAAAAATGGTTAGATCAGCTTAATATTCGCACAGATGAAGGAACACTAGAAAGCAGACTTAATATTGTAAGAGCAGGACTGGTAGTTATACAAGGGTCATATTTCTCAGCAAGCTTGGAGAATCTTTCAGTTGTTGATAATCTTAGAAATTTGCAAGCAACAAATAGAGAATTATATGAAATATATAAGAAATTTGTATTAAAGATTGATGAAAGAACCGGCAGATTCTTTGTTGGCATAAATCCAAATGCAAGGGATTTCTTAAACCAGCTAACATATATAATCGCAGATAGATTTAGCCAGGAAAATGTAAGACAAGGTAAAGAAATCTGGAGTAGAGAAGGCTATCATGATTCCGCATTGCCTACAATACAGCAGCAAAAAGAGGGCTCGCTAGAGGGTTTAACAGGCCTAGGTGTTAGCGAGCTAAAGCCATTGCTTGCAGTTATGTTCCTTGATTATTATAAGACAGCAGCCAATAGCGGTGTACTAAGTCCAGAAGAGAAAAAACTAGTTGCAACAACGCTAGCAAAGCTGTATTATATTGAGCCTTTATTAGCTGTAAAATACCTTGCTTCTATAAAACACGTAGCTGAAATCTGCATAGACAATCCTGGTGCATACTTCCAAGGATTAACTGCGTTGTCAGCCAGGATAGACACAGAGGTCGCACCTATTTACTCAACAGTAACACCTTTCCGCGTTGGACTTGATTTAAACATTAGAAGGGTAATAAACAAACTGGACATGGCATTTGATGATATAATGGTAATAAGCGCTGGTGCGCTTGCCAGATTTACAAGATATACCTTACTTGATAGAAATCTAGAGC
>Ga0209541_10004547_pt1 | contig 24589 bp, 25 predicted proteins | sample RifCSPlowO2_01_FD_184027 | JGI IMG/M metagenome (GOLD analysis project Ga0209541, IMG submission 184027) | Groundwater microbial communities from Rifle, Colorado - Rifle CSP2_plank lowO2_0.1 (SPAdes) (version 2) | ecosystem: Environmental > Aquatic > Deep subsurface > Groundwater | place... | reverse complement strand
CCACTCGCAAGTCTTAGCCAAGAGCTTTGCTTACTATCATACACCTAAAAAGGTTGTATGTCAACAATACGAAGACGCAGTTCGGGACGATTGCGAAAATAGGATTTTTCTAAATGAGCAAGAAGATTAATGCGCAAACCGGGAGTAAGAGGAAGAGGGTAAGAATCCGGGCTCGTGAAAAAAGAAATAGCCTTTATCTCTCTGTTCCCACCGTTGAATGTAATCTCCAAATGATTACCTTCTTTACCAAACTTTTTTACCGATTTTATTTCCGCTTTTGGAATTTTAAAAATTGGTTTTTTATTTCCCATACCAAATGGCGCAAATTGAGAAATCATATTCCAGAGATTTTCTCCAATATCATTCAAATTTATATCGAGTAAAGAAATATCGGTACTTGGAAGCCCAGCCTCCAAACTTGATAAAGCTTTAGACAATCTCTCTTCGAGAGTCGTGAGACTTTCGAGAGTAACAGAGAATCCACCAGCTCCAGTATGTCCGCCAAACTTTACGAAAACATCGCTTGTGGCGCTCATCAGAGCGAAAAGATCATAACCGTTGTAGGAACGACAAGAACCCTTGAGGGTCCCATCCCCGCTTCTACCCCAGACAAAAGCCGGTCTTTGATACTCTTCAACAAGCGAATTGGCGACCAGACCGAGAAGGGCCGGCCGCCATTCCGGATTACCAATTACGATAACATCGGCAATTTCAGAACGACCTGTAAGCCGAGATTTAGCTTCTTTGACGACACTCGCGACTACCCCCTTGCGTTCATTGTTTATCTGCTCCAAATGGAGAGCCAGTCTTTCCGCTTCGTTATAATCTTTCGTTCTTAAAAGTTTAAAAGCGTCTTCTGGTACACCCATACGTGAGGCAGCGTTAATCCGCGGGGTGATCATAAAAGTAACATCGTCCTCCGAAACGGTACTTTGATCAAGATTCATTTTTTTGAAAAGCGCGGAGAGCCCCGGTCGGGGAGACTTGCGCAAGACTGAAAGTCCGAAACGAGCCAGAATTCTATTCTCACCGAGAAGCGGCACCATATCCGAAAGAGTGGCAACAGCCACCATGTCAAGAGACCATTTCTCCATGCCGTCTTTGACCCCGAAAGTTTCCTTGGCTACAACAGCCTGTACCAACTTGAACGCGACTGCCGCACCACAGAGTCCTTTGAATGGATAGTCTGAGTCGTCCCTATTCTGATTGACGATGGCGTAGGCATCGGGCAGAACGGGGTTCGGTTTGTGGTGGTCGGTGATGATGACATCAATGCCGTTCTCATTAGCAAGCGCCACTTCTTCCGTATCAGCAATACCACAATCGATGGTGATAATAAGTTTGGCGCCACGCGTGGCGATTTCTTCTATGGCGTCCCGATTAAGACCGAAACCTTCGTCATGCCTGTGAGGAATATAGAAAGAAATGTTGTCATATTTTATTCGCGCAAAGAAATCAGAAAGTACCACTGCCCCCGGCAAACCATCGCAATCATAATCAGAAAAAACAACAATATGTTCGTTATCTTTAATTGCTCTGATCACCCTATCGCGGGCCTTTTCCATATCGGGTAATGCGAGCGGATTGTGGAGTTTCTCGTAGTCTGGATTTAGAAAATCTTCTTGTTCATCAAGAGTAACGCCGCGCTCTTTGAGCATGGCTTCAAACAGTTCCGGAAAATATTGCATTGGACTATTCTAACATGCGTATTAAGATAGACCTTATGAAAGGTAATGGCATGATTGAGGGAATAATTATTTTGATCATTCTCATTGTCATTATGTTTATTGCCCCAAAAGGAAACCGGAACCCCACAGCTAACCCCTCTAATATTTCAGAAAACACAAATTCTAGCGAAGACAACACCATCACGCCAAAATCATCTTACGCGGAAATTATCTCCTTAAGTTCCGGCAGTGCATCATACGCTTATCAGCCGTATGAAGAATACATCACCATATATAACAGAGGAAGGGAATCTGTAAATATTACCGGCTGGAAACTAAAAAACGGTAAAGATAAGCGCGCGTATGATTTGGGTGGCGCCCTTAGATATTTTCCTGCGGATATCGCCATTATTGGCCAAGCAGCACCTTTCATCCCGCCTAATGGTTCCAGCAAATTGCAAGATATAATACTTAAACCAGGGGCAACCGCCATTCTCACCACCGGCTCAATCAGCTCCCAATTACCGTACAAGATCGTAAGTTTCAGAGAAAATATTTGTTCGGGTTATTTAGAAGATTTGTCTGAATATACTTTCACTCCGCCCCTTACTCGTAATTGCCCCAGACCAGCAGAAGAGCCGGGAGTGAGCAATCTTGATACGGAATGTCGACAGTTCATCGAGAGGATGGGTTCCTGTCATACGCTCAAATTCAATACTTTGGATAAAGATGGAGACATTTGTCACAATTGCGTGGACAATAAATTACTTTCAAGTTCTTGCGTCGCGTTTATAAAGAATCATTTCAATTACGGTTCTTGTCTCGCCAATCACGTCAACGATTCAGACTTTTCCAATGACACGTGGCGGATATTTCTCGGCCAGGGATGGGAAATGTGGGCTAACAAATATGAAACTATTTCTCTCCTTGATCAATTTGATCGGCTTGTGACAGAAAAGACTTACTAAAATAAAATGGATGATCCCAATTGTATCTTTTGCAAAATAGTTAAAGCAGAAATCCCTTCATATAAAGTGTACGAGGATGAAAATTTTCTGGCCTTTCTGGATATCAACCCGCAATCTCCAGGCCATACTCAAGTCATTACAAAAAAACATTGCCGATGGGTTTGGGACGTTCCCAATGCCGGGGAATACTTTGAGGTAGTCAAAAAAATCGCCAAAGCACAGCAAAAAGCGTTTGAAACAGACTTTATCCTTTCAAAAATAATCGGCGATGAAGTAGCGCACGCGCACATTTGGGTCTTTCCTGGAATCAAGGACGGCAACCCGCCTTCGCAGAGCTTCGGCGAGGCAAGCGCAAAAGATTTTGAAGGGAACGCCCAAAAAATTCGAAAAGCTATTTCTTAGACAGAGCTTCTATGCCGGGCAAGGTGCCGGTCGCCAGAAAATCCAACATGGCACCTCCGCCCGTTGAGACAAAAGAATATTTATCCCAGACATTTAATTCTTGTATGGCGGTCAGAGTATCCCCTCCTCCGACAATAGACTTGTGTTCGAATTCGGAAATCATTTTTGCCAATTGCAGAGTTGCTACTTTGTAACCAAGTTCATAAAAACCGAGAGGACCGTTCCATAAGATTAATTTTGCCGCCGTTATTTTTGATTTCAACTTCTCTATTGTAATAGGTCCCGCATCTATAATTTTATTATTAACCACAATAGTATCTTCTGGCAAAAGAATCTTTTTTGTCTCCAACAATTTAGATAATCCAAATTCCCCATCGTCCACCAGAGAATCTCCGACATCTACACCCTGTATTTTTAGAAAATTATTTGCTAAAGCCCCACCGACAAAAATCTCATCAGCAATATGCACAAACTTTTCCAAGAGCGGCAGTTTAGTTCTAAATTTGGCTCCGCCCAGGATAAAAAGAAAGGGTCGTTTGGGATAAAAAGTGCGAGAAAGTTCTTTAATTTCGCGAGCAAATTGCAAACCAATAAAACTCGGCAGAAACTTAGGAACACTCACGATAGAAGCATGTTCGCGATGTGACGCAGAAAAAGCCTCGTTCACATAAATATCCGCCTTGGAAGCCAACTCTCTGGCAAACTTTTCCGAATTACTTTTTTCACCGGGATTATCGCGCAAATTCGCGAGAAGTTTCATACCTTTCGGCACGTATGTCTTAAGAGAATCAATTGATGCGTCCTTCGACTCTAAATGGGTGGCGACGTTTACTTTCGCGCCCGCGTTTTCCAAATATTCGAGAGTCGGTAAAGATTTTTTAATACGAAAATCATCAACCACTTTGCCGTTTTCTATCGGTACATTCCAATCCACCCGGACCAAAATTCGCTTGCCCTTCAGATTTCCTGATTCAAGAATGGATTTCATTTCAGTAGAAGCTGACTAATGATCAAATAAGAGACCTGGCTATAGCCTCCAAACTTTTAGCATTCAAAGAAGCGTGTCCAACCAAAAATCCTTTAATGCCTGTTTCTCCAAAAAGCGCGCCGGCATTAGCCGGCTCAACAGAGCCACCGTATAAAATAGAAATGCGTTCAGCTATGTGGCGACCGAACATGTCAGTGAGAACTTTTTTGATAAATATTACTGACTGTGAGAGGTCCGCGGGCATCATGGCGTCCTGAGCGCGTCCGCCTATGGCCCAAACGGGTTCGTAGGCAATCATTATATTAGAAACATCGGCTTTCCGATTCAGACCAGCTAGCGAAGACTTGAGTTCATCACGCAAAAATTCAAAATGCTCTCCGTCTTGATCTCGGGATATCTCGCCGATGCAAACGAGAGAAATAATACCCGAACGAAGAGCCACTTTTATTTTCTGCGAAACCATTTCATTCGTTTCCCCCATGGCTCGCCGCTCGCTATGGCCGATGATAGCGAGTTTTGTCCCGAAACTTTTCAAAATATCCGGAGTGATTTGTCCCGTATAAGTCCCGCTGACTTGAGAAAAAACATCCTGCGAGGCTAGATGAAAAAAACCACCCGAACGTTTGGAAAACAATTCAAAGTAAGCCAACGGTGGAGCGAGAAAAAAAGAAAATTTCTTATAAAGCGCGGCGTTTTTAGCAAACTGCCCAAGAAGCGTCCTCGCTTCCGCAAGCGAACCGGGATGATTCTTCCAATTTGCCACCAGAATAGGCTTAGCCATGGGTTCTATTCTACTCTATTTCTTTCCAATTCAGAATCTCATATCCCCCGCCCGGGCCACTGGAAAAATGACTGTTGGCAAGCCCGGATTCATAAGTAACGGTTGCGAAATTATTAATTTCGAGCTTGTAAGCTATAACTTCTTTAAGCGCAGCGCTGTTGTTGATCTCAATTTCGCCTTCGCCGGCATAAAGGATCGCAGTGGCGGAATTATTGGATGTTTTAATCGCATTGGAACCCATTTCTTTTTGCGAAAGAAGCATAACGTAACTGTTCGCGGAACCCGAACCCAAGGCTTGGGCGGAATTGGACAGCTCAATGTAACCCGCGGTTGCGCTTTCATCTACACCGGCCATGACCACGCCGCTTGAATTGCCGTAGCTTGGATCTAACTTCAATATTGCGCTATTACTAAGTTTGATATCGCCCGTGACCCAAAGAGTGCCGGTCACTACAAGTATCGCCGTATTACTTAGAATTAAATCACCGTTGATTTTTTTAGGACCCAGACTTCTAGTGCCGCTAGCGTAAATTTGATCACCAACCACTCCGCCTGCCTCCGCCTCCGCTTCCCACGCGTCAATCTGGGCATCCGAGATCGGCAGAGATAAAACATCCGCTGGCACAAAAGCGTCGGGATTGGGAACGGTCGCGGCTCCATTCACAATGCAATTCGACTTTGTATCATATTTAGCCGTACCTCCAATCGTGCAGTTGGAAATAGAATCAGCCACAACATTGCCAGTAACGGTCGTATTTTGAAGCACAGCGTGAGTAGCATTGCCTCCGACAGTGGAATTTCCTCTGATGGTGCGAGACCAGGCGTCACCGTCGATATCCATGCCATCAATAACGCCGGTGGGTCCGGAAGCAATGGCCGTACCTTGAATTCTGGCCGAATTAGTGCCAATGATATTTCCATCTGAATAAACGTTGCCGATAATTCTGGCCGAGTTGCTCATCTCTAGCCCGCCTTGTCCGACTTGGACTCCGTAATGAAAAGCTATTCCAACTCCCAGTAAAAGATCGGTTTCAACTTTCCGCACGGCCCCTCCGACTTCTCCTATGGCGACAATTTGTTTACCTTCATCAGTGTCGGCCGTAATTGTCGTGACCGTGCTTCCGGATAAATTAAGGACTTCGGTAGCGGAAACCGGTTGGCCGGTTTTTAATCTATAAACCACATCTTCAATTCCGGCTTCTGCTAAGAAATAACTCTGGCGCGACAGGAGCATTTGAGATATTATTCTTTGCTGTTTAAGAATTGGACCAATTAAACCAAAAATTATCGTAACAGATACTACCAAAAATAGAATAGTCGCTACCATCATTGCTTGTCCAGAGTCTAATCGCGAGTTTTCCATAATTATCGTAAAATTGCCGACGAATAAAACTTCTCGGAGCGATAATAAGTGCTTGTGCCGCTTTCAATAGTTATCTCGGTTTTGATACCAAGGGCATCAGAACTGGAAAAGGGATAGAAAATTAAACTGCTGACCCGAGCACCTGACTGAGAAAGAGCGCCTGTATCCACTCCGTTTTCAGAAAGCATAAGCGTTCCGGAAGAGAGATAAAATACAACCGTACGCGGATTGCCAAGTAAATCAATGCCTTCGAGAACAAGTTCGCCGGGGTCCGAACCCAGAATACTTAAACCAATATTGACACTTTCTGCCTGCCGCAACTCTCTCGCCAAGCGCTCGGTACTCATCATCGCTGAAGTTTCAATATTTCTGAGAGCATTAATAATCCGCCCCGAATGAACTATGGAAATGACCGCGTTCATAATGACCACAAGCATCAGAACTAAAATAGCAATATAGATAAGCATTTCCAAAATGGTAAACCCCTCGGTCAGAGACCTGCGGACAAAACCGCGATGTTTAGATGAGTATGCCATTTTAAACATCTGATAAATTAGTGAGATAAGTAGAAATGGATTTTGTCGTAGTCGCCCCTCTATTCGACCAAGAGACATTGGATACGAGTAACAAAGTATCCGGATCAAGAGTCCCCCCTGAAGAAATAATGTCTCCGGAAGAATCTCGATAGACTGCCGAAAGTGTGATGGTTCTTTCAAAAGTATCGTCTATCCAAATATTATCGGCGGTTACTTGCCAGACGCCAGCATCAAAAACTAAACCGTAATCAACATCAAGAGAAAGCGGCGCAATGTTGGCGCTCCAGGAAGAATCCCGTAGAAATCTCATCACTTCCAGACTCTCTTCTGCAAGTCCCGTCGCCTTGATAACCTCACCATTGGAAAGGGCTGTTTTTAAATAGAGATTGTGTACTCCAAAAAGCGCTAAAAGAAATGCCGAAATAATCGATGTGGCGATAAGCACCTCCACCAGCGTCAAACCCTCATTGGAACTCTTATTGGAATTATTCATACAAACGTTCAATTCAATTCTACTATCCCTGTGGCGCTAATGGTAATGATGCGAAAAGTGACTGGAGAAGATTTAAGAAAAACTTTGATTGTTCCCGTCTGATCCGTATTGCCGGTTAAACGTTTAAAAATTATGCTTGTGCCTCCGCCGGAGAGAGTGATCTCGCCAAACTCCACAAGAGCATGCGGTTTGGTAATGACATTGTCAGGATCGGCCGGCGAGTAAATGGCGCCTTTGAATAAGGTTGCTTGCGAATCTTCAAAATAAACACCGTATTGAGAGTCACCTTTCGAAGACAGGGTAAGCGATCGCGCTTCGTTCAAGATTGAAACAACCAAGTCCGCGCTTTTCTCGAGCGCTTGGGAAGAATTCAGTCTGGAAAATGAAACGGTAATAATGGTAACAACGAGCGCGATAATTGAGACAGCCACCAAAATTTCGATAATAGTAAGACCCCTCGACTTTGCTCGGGGCAAGCCTTTTTGAAAATTGAAAATTGAAAATTGAAAATTTTTCATATGTAGTCCACCAAAGAATATGTGGGTGCAAGCATCGAGATGGCAAAGATACCCACCCCGATACCGATGATAATCATCAGCACTGGCTCAATAATAGTTGAAAGATCTTTAGTCTTTTGGTCCACTTCTTCCTCGTAGTAACTCGCTACGCCCATAAGCATTTCCGAGATTTTGCCGGTTTCCTCGCCGACAGCAACCATTTCGCCGACGAAAAGAGGATAAAGGCGCTCATGCCTGATAAAGACGGCCGACATCGGTTCTCCCTTCTCGATAGCCGTTCGTACCTGTGTCAGGACATCTTTGTAGAGATGATTCTGCAAAACATCAATAGTGACACCAAGAGCCACTATGATTTCCACACCGCTGGAGAGAAGCGAGGAAAGAGTACGAGTCGAGCGAGCGGATTCAAACTCCTTAACCATTTCACCGATAACTGGAATATGCACAGAAACTGTATCCGCAAGATTTCGACCGATTCTCGTCTGGAAAAAGAGAACGAAAGAAATTACAAAAAGCACTGCCCCGGTTAAGACCGCGAGAGTATGTTCAACAAGAAAGTTGCTCAGATAAATCAGAATGCGAGTCGCCAGAGGCAGTTCTACCCCAAGACCCTCAAAGGTGGCAGTTAAAGTCGGTACCATGAAGATAAGAAGTAAAATCGCGATTACAACCATAGCCGAAATAATTACCGCCGGATAAATGAGCGCGCCGCGCACCTTCTTGGCCAGAAGATACGACTTCTCCATTTGGGTAGAGACGATATTAAGCGAACCGGAAACATTGCCGGATTCTTCACCGGCCTTAACCATAGACACAAAAAGATGTGAGAATACTTTCGGCCATCTTTTTAATGACTCCGATAGTGTTTTACCATGACTCACATCCGCTTCAAGATCGAAAAGTAATTTTTTGAACGGTTTGCTCTTTGACTGTTTACCCATGACAGAAAGAGCGCGAGTGACTGGCAGACCGGCTTTCATCATCAGACCAAGATTTTTGGCAAAAGTAATTTTCTGGTGTGTGTTGATATTGCTAAAAATACTGTCCCAAAAAAGCAATACCGATTGATTTCCAACTTCTCGGATAGAAATCACTCTGCCGCCCTCCTCACGAATAACGTTATATATATCTAAACGATTCTTAACCTCAATGGTACGTTCATATATATTACCTTCCTTATCTTTGGCTTTGTATTTGTATAGAGCCATAGGGAGTAATTTCTAATTTAGAATTTAGAATTTAGAATTTTCAATTTTCAATAAATTATCAATGATTCAATTATACAATGAAATAAGAGAATGCGCCGTCACTATTTGCCACGGGAAGAACTTGCAATTTTGGTGAAAATAAAGATCAATCTCGGACTTTCGCAAGAACGGTTCTTGCGAAAGTCCGAGATAGGCGTGTTTGTGTTTCTATTCTTCAATAAAATAACTCTCTACAAAGTCTCGGAACGATTGGGAATTTAAAAAATAGTCAGGGAAATTTTCGGGGTTAATGATATTCTTCTCTATCCTGTCTTTACCAAGATAATCAAGATAGCTAGAATATCGGTATGATTCAAGAAATTTCTTCATGTTGACTGAAGAGTTATTAATTTGATCTTCCCAGTTAGGAAACTCTATCTCCAGAGGATTAATATGAATATATCCAAACAAATGCCTCATGTAATTATCATCGACTCCAATTAACTTTGACTTAAATAACCCACCAAAAAGAGCTCCGGTTCTTTGATATTTAATATTGAAAAACATAGAGTAGCCTACGCCCAACTTTCTCATAAATTTGGTAATACCACCATCGACCTCTTGTCTAATCAGTAAATGAAAGTGGTTAGTCATCAGACACCATGCACCAATTGAAATAATCGGTTCGCCCTTATCCAACAGTAAAATATCACTGAATATTTTGTGTTGCTTATTTAAGATATCATCAAGTCTAAGAGACCTATTTGAGTTCGCAAGATGGAGAAGCATTACAAATCGCTCATAATCTCTCTTCGATTTAAAAATGATTCGTTTATCAATACCTCGATTATATATATGATAATACTCTCCAGTAACAAAATTGTCCTTGCGTAACATTTTTAGAATATAGCAAAAATCTAGATTTTTCGCAAGAACCGTTCTTGCGAGTTACTTGCGAGTTAGTTCTTTGGCTTTGTATTTATAGAGTGCCATATTATTTATAGTGAGTCTGTCGAACTACTCCGAGACAACTCTTAAGACTTCTTCTATAGTGGTAATGCCTTGCGCCGCTTTAAAGATGCCGTCTTCGATCATCGTCATCATTCCTTCCGATTTTGCCTGCTCTTCTATCTCTCCAGCCGTGGCTCCTTTCATAATAAGATTTTTTATGGTCGGCGTTACTCTAAGCACTTCATGTATGCCTATTCGGCTTGAGTACCCGTCTTCAGAATTCTTCCCCGGGTTCGGTTTCCAAAACGGAATTTTGTCAAAATCATCTTTCTTGCCGATAATTTTCTCTTCCCTAAGAAGCGTGAGCATTCTCTCAAGTGAGACGACGCTGCCGAGCGAAGCGAGTGCCGCCTTACTTAGAAAATATTTGGTCTTCGATGCTGAAAGTCTCCTGACCAAACGTTGGGCAACCACAATATCGAGAGTGGAGACGAGCAAGAATGGTTCCGCCTTCATATCCAAAAGTCTCGGGATGGCTCCTGCGGCAGAATTGGTGTGGAGGGTTGAGAACACCAAGTGGCCGGTCAGAGACGCGTTGATAGCGAGCGCCGCGGTTTCGTTGTCGCGAATTTCTCCCACCATGATAATATCGGGGTCTTGGCGCACCAGAGTGCGCAGACCATTGGCGAAAGTAAGGCCGATTTCCGGGCGCACTTGCGTTTGATTGATCCGCGCCATCTGATACTCAACCGGATCTTCAATGGTTGAAATGTTAACACCCGGAGTATTGACAATATCAAGCATGGTGTAGAGAGTGGTGGTCTTGCCGGAACCGGTCGGACCAGTCGCCAGAATCATACCGGTAGTGACTTTCAGGGCTTTATGCAAATCATCAAGACCGCGGCCATGAAATCCGAGACTTTCCAAGGTAAATCCGGAAACAGACTCCCGCAGAAGCCGCATCACCGTCTTCTCGCCATAATAAACGGGTAAAGTGGAAACTCTGAAAGAAACCTTCTCGCCTCCGGCGTCAATTTTAAAACGACCGTCTTGAGGAATCCGCTTTTCATCAAGCCTGAGACTGGAGAGCACTTTGATACGGGCGGTAATACCGGAAGCGGTATTTTTCGGTAGAACCATAGCGTCGCGCAAAATGCCGTCTATGCGATAGCGTACAAGCACCTTATCTTCCTCCGGTTCAATGTGAATGTCAGAAGCATCTTGAATAATGGCGTGCTTCAAGAGAGTATCAACAATGCGAACTACCGGAATATCTTCTGACAATTTTTTCAGCTCATTCTCGGTAATATCTTCACCGCCCGCCTTCTCATTAATTGCTCTGAGCGAATTGGCCTCTTTCTGGATAATGTCGCCAAATTCGGCCTTGAGCGTTTTTTGATAAGAAAGCAGAGCCCATTTCATGGACTCATCGTCCGTCAAACGCGGCAAGATTTTGAGACCGACTTTTTTCTTAACAAAATCAATAGCTGTTAAATCTTCGGTATCGAGCATGGCCACTTCCAGACTGTCATTAATTTTTCTGAAAGCGACGATGTTATGATTTCTGGCAATCGGCTCGGGAATAAGAGAGAGTGTTGAAAAATCGAGTTTTTGGTCTTTAAGATCGACGAAAGGAATCCCAAGAATATAAGCTTGAGTTTTGCGCAAATCATCTTCGGTTAAAATTCCTTTGTTAACGAGCGTCTCCCCGATATTGGTATGCTTTTTCTTAGTCTCACTTTTGGCCAGTTCGATTTCCGACTTCGAGACCAAGCCGGAATCAATCATAAAACTTTCAAGTTTGTTGTCGTCAATATGCATAATTAACTTTATTGTACCTCACCCGCGCATAAATAGAATCGGGTAATTAAAATTCCTCCAGATTCGGATTGAAGTTAATTTGAACCACGCCGGCCAGACAAGTGGCCGTGACAGAATCCGTATCAGTCACCGTAACGGCAGCCGTCTTCTGGCCAATGGTGCTGTAGACGATACTAAACGGATTGGTGCTGGGTGGAGGACTGATTGGAATATTGGTGCCGCTCCATGAGTAGGTGAGAGGCGGAGTACCTCCGGAGACCGCGGCGGTCCAAGTGACAGTCTGACCCAAAAGCGCCGGTGAGGGAGAAGCTGAACAAGTAGCTGCCATAGGATTGCCCGAGACAACCAGATTAAAACTTGTCTGTTTGCCGAGCGGAGAGCCGGTGACGGTTATTGGGTGGGTGCCTACGGGAGTACTCGGAGAAACAGTAAAGGTAATGACCGAAGTACAAGTCGGCGAGCAGGCTGAGTTTGAGATGGAGTATGAAGTCCCGCCCGGCACACCGGAGAGAGACAGAGTAACCGATTCTGTTGTGCCCGAAGTTAATGCTTTGGTAATGGTATTTTGGGTAAAAGCGTTTCCTGATGTCTTGGTAACATTTGAGGTGCCAGAATTGGAGAGAGAATAGTTGAAGAGTGGCGGTAGAACACAATTCGGAGTGGTGAAAGACACGATACCGAATATTTGACCTTCGTTAAAGAGGTGTCCACCGCTAGCAGTCGGGTCAGAAGAAGCGTAAACCCGATACGACTGTGAGGAATTTTGCGGAACAGGCGGCCACAGAAAACCTTCGGTCGCGCCCAAATAGCATGGGGTGCCTTGTCCTAAATAAAAATTAAAGCGACCGTCTGATACTTGGCTGTCGGCAAAAAAATTCACATATTTGCACCAGCTAGTCGGATTCCATTCATTCGGATCTATAGCGGAAGCGCATCCGGGATCAGTCGGATAATCCGTCAATAAATTGCCGTCATTATCAATACCATCGGAACATGCCAGAGTCCCCATATCTAACCATTCATATTCCACGTTATCAATCGGAGAAGTGCATCCAGGGTCAGCCATATCTATTAAACCGTTATAGTCGGTGTAGTTTCCGTCGTCATCAAGACCCGGATCATCAATTCCATTGGAACACTGCGGTTTGTCTCTAGTTTCAATATTAATGCCCGGTCCGCCTATGCATCCCGGGTCGGCTGGATAATCTCTAAAACCATCGCTGTCGTTATCAATATTATCACTGCATTGAGCTAGTTGAAGCCCGAGTATGGTTTCACTATCATCTTGTAGGGATGCACACCCTCCATCATCGCCGTCTACATCCCCATCTCCATCATCATCAACTCCATTAGAACATTCTGTTTTGGTTAATCGTTTTTCCGGGTACCAATGAATTCTCGCGGTAACAGTCCCGTCATCATTGCAAATAAATTCGCTATCGTTCACTCCTGAAGATCCGCAAGCCGGGGCCATAAACCCTTCGCCGACTTTTTCTATAAATTTTGAATTAAAAGCCGCCTCGCTTGGTTTGTTGGAAGAAAATAAGAAAACACCCGAAACCACAATCACGCCAAGGATAAAAATCGAGCCCAAGATATGCGGCGAAGAAACTTTCTTCATACACTTATCATACTACGTCTACAAAAATTAATTACATCTCTCTATCCACAGAGTCCGCCTGCGTAGATATGCTCTTTTCCAGATTTGCTTCAATCGCCCGCTTAAAATCCGCAAGGCCTCTTTCTGATTCAACCGGATTATTACCGGGATAAGCGCTCTGCCAATCTTTAAGCAGAAGCATATTCACCGATTCTTTGGCTTTAGTGAATGATTTTCTGGCATTCGCGTATTCTCCTAAATTAAGTTCAGCTACGCCCAAACTATTCCAAAGCCAGGGATTTTTCTCGGCTCGAGCCGCTTTTTTCAGCGCGTCCAGTAAAATTTCTTTGGCTTCTTTATATTTTCCCTCTTTGGCTAAAATCCACGCCAAATCGTTATATCCCGCCCATTCCGAAGGAAACCAAACAACAAAACGCTTAAAATCAATTTCCGCTTCCGCTAATTTCCCAGACGACCCGTAAATCAGCCCTCGGACATAAAGCGAGCGCAGATTTTCGGGATTCGCTTCAAGCTCCTTATTTATTTCTTCTAACGCTTTATCCTTCTCGCCCTTCACAAAATATATGCGGGCCAATTGATAATGCCCCCATAAAATTTTGGGGTCCGCTTTCAGCGCGCGCCTGAATGCCTCCTCGGCTTTTTCCAAATCATAGGCGCCATTGTTAAAATAATAATTTCCAAGCCGTATTGCCTCCGCCGCGTCTTTGATTTTTGGTTCTTGAAAAAACAAAAATCCAAACAACAACACCGCGAAGATTGAAATCCAAACGTGCAGGGGTTTCATGAAATTAAATCAAATCAAATCCAATCTAATTAAATCCTCATAGTTCCAGCGAGCCTGTTTTTCAAGTATACTCTTCATAGTTTTCAAAGGAACAGTCTGATTTAGGGAATGAAATGTTAATGTGGCTCTTCTGCCATCTGAATGTAAGTATTGTTGATGACTACCGCGCTGGTGCGCCAAATAGAAGCCGTCACGCAAAAGCGCTCTAATTATTCTGCGGGCGCTCAATGTTCTCAATTTATGATACGGGATATCGCTCATGCGTTCACAGTCACAAGCGGTTCTGACGAAATCTTACCGTGTTTTCTAAGAAATGACTTGTTGTCATGAAGCAGGCCTTCCACCGTCATTCTCGCAACTTCCTGTATATTTTTAATAGCTTCTTCCTTGGAAAATCCCCAAGTCGCTCCTCCAAAAGCTTCCAATTCCGGAATATACGCATAATAAGCGCGCCGGCCATCTGGAAATTTATCCGGCTCAATAACAAATTTAAAAGTGTAAGATTTTACTGATATTCTCTGCTTCATAGCACGATGATAACACAATCCAAGGGTCGGTCAAAATCAAGCTAAATACCTGCGAAGACGGAGATCCGGGCGTGAAAATCTTTTCTAGGCATTCATTTGGTATTCACACAATTTTCTTGGTTTCGTTAACACCCATCACCACCAGCCACATCAGCATTTACTTTAGGAATTTGTGAGAATAATTTATTCAGGTCATCTTTGGATAATTTCTTAGCATCCAGCGGTTTGTCTGAATTCCATCCGGAAACCCCGCCGAGTATAAGTAACAGGCGTTGATAATTTTATAAATTATTAAATTCTTCCGCAGACAAACCCGCTTGTCTGACTACAATATTGTAAAGTGTTCCAATGGGAATTTCTTTGGATCCATGAACCGGAACTGTTGCAACTTTGGTTCCGTCCTCACTTTTTTAAAATAAAGGATGGCTCAGGTATTTCCTTGTTTCCCCTTCTAAGCACCTCTAGATAGCCCAGCGCGGCTTCCCTTACATTTGACTCAGCCTCAGGAAAAGAATTTCCAAAAGATGAGACGTGATTCAATTCAGGAATTGTAGCTGTAATTTCGCCCGTTTCTTTATCTGCTTCGTATTCAATTTTATATTCAAATTCTTTTGACATATATTCATGATATCACAAACCAGTACAACATACGAACAATTAAGGCATGGAAGAGAAGGGTGGGTAGTTACCACCATTTACGCAAACCCAAAAAATACGTAGATTAAAATCCATGCGTGGAAATCTTTTCTAGGCATTCATTTGGTATTCACACAATTTTCTTGGTTTCGTTAACACCCACCACCACCATCATCACCATCATCACCACCACCACCATCATCACCATCATCACCATCATCACCATCATCACCATCATCACCATCATCACCACCGCCGCCGCCGCCACCACCACCAGCCACATCAGCATTCACTCTAGGAATCTGTGAGAATAATTTATTCAGGTCGTCTTTGGATAATTTCTTAGCATCCAGTGGTTTGTCTGAATTCCACCCAGAAACCCCGCGCAAAAAGGCAAACGCGACAAAAACTGTACCTAAAATCACATATTTGAATAATCTAAAAACCTTAACGAATTTTTGAGATGATATGGGGCGATTAGATTTATTCATATATCTTGAATTTTATTTTATCACGCTTCTCCCGCCCATGCATTTGACACCCTTTGGAATCTTTCTAGCTGCTGGATTACGTAATTCATCACGCAACAAGGTGAGATATTTTAACGCATCTTTATCATTGGGGTCAAGTTGGAAATATGGCATATATGCATCAATGGCCTCCTTGTATTTGCCTTCGTAGCGATATGAAACCATCAATACTTCATAAACAGCTGGCATCTGGCCGTCAATAACTCTAGCATATCGAGCTGCGTCGGCGGTCGCTTCAGAGAAATCAATTGCCGACTCAAATCCTTCAGCGGGCTTATCAAGATTCTTATTTGCTGGGATGAGTTCATTTATCAGAATTCCGCGCGCTTTTGATATTTCGCCAATGCGCATGAGAGATCGCGCGCGATAAAATTTATTTCTGAATTGAAAAAAAGCGGGCATATCTTTAAAAACGGGACTATTGATAACCTCGTCTCTATATTGGATAGATTCTTTATTTAATCTGATGAATTCGCTAATCTGTTCAGAAGTAAGTTCGTCATCGTAAGCAACACTGGAACACAAAGTATCTGCTGTTGCTACGGCCGCTCTAGCGCGTCCCGCTGCTCCAACAATATCATACGCCTGTTCCATAGCCGTAGAGCGTTCTTTATATGATTGACCATTTCCTGGTTTAGATAAACCTTGTGCCATCTCGTTTTTTGGCCAAATCACAAGCATTCGTCTGGCACCAGGAACAAACAATTTTTCAAAATCAGAATAAGAAAATACATAATTATTTCCCAGACTTGCGTCATGTACAATTACTTCTTTTTTATCATCAAATACACCGATTACCACTCTCCAACCGAATTTTTCTATATCATCAATTTTTGTATCAAGTCGCTTTTGTTGAATTACAATTACTGGAATATCTTTACTTATATATTTCTTGATCTCCTTAATTTCTTTACCTTTTTTTGAAGCAAGACTCAAGCTGAAAGTGTTATATCCTTGGGTTTCAAAAAAAGATAATGAATTCCGAAAATGGGATAGATCATCTGTATCGTATCGCAAATCAGGAAACTTTGTTTTGAGATCTCCAAACGATACTCTTTCATCATTATAATAACGAAGAACTGTCGCAACAGATATTGAAGAACTGGTAAAGTCCGGGTACAGGTTATATACACCGTAATAAGGCACTCCTTCAATTAAACGATTCACCGGTGGCTCATAAGAAGTATAAAAATAATACCCAACAGCTCCGACAAGCATAACTAACAGAGATAATAGTAAGACTTTCGGATATTTCACTCTTTGAGATTCTTGATCCATGTCACAATAATAACACTTAGCAATATATTTTCACAGGAACATAAAAGAATATGTGTATAACCGCACCTTGATTTTATGGAGCTTATATGATAAGGTGCAATTAGAATTGAGCACGGTAAAAATCGGTCAAAAAAGGAGGGCGTGATGAAAAAACGTAGTAACTGGTTGACAGGAGTTTTAATATTGACAGGGCTGGTATGGGTTGGATGTACAACTCACCTCCCCGGCAATCCCGACTACAACTGGCTGAACGGAAAGTGGTTTGCCATCAGAGGAAGTTCGGGCTGGACTACCGAACTTGACTTGAGAGTCGTTGACGGAAACAAAGTCATCGGCACAAATATTCAAACAGGTTCAGACGGCAAACGGTGGTTCGGAGACGTAAACGGGGAGGTGAAGGGCGACGAGATCAATCTCGAAGTCTACCTTTTAAGTTCCGGAAATACTCACACTTATACCCTGCTCCGTAAGGGCAGTGTATTGGATGGGAGAAGCACAACTGGCAACGCATTGTTAAAAAAGGTTTCATAAAAAATATTTCATCAGCAAAAACAAGGTCTTCGACTGATGGCCTTGTTTTTTATATATTACTTTTTTTGTATTCGCCTAATGGAACAAACATTTTATTTTTTCCGCTCTGGTAATTTTCTATGTGCCCAATTTCCCGAATGTTAACTTTAACTTTCTTTTTTAAATTATTTTCCAGAATTGTTTCAATAATTTTTAATTTCTCAAAACTAATTTTTTTGGGAGTGACAAAATTTATCTGCAAACTATCTATTTCTTTTTGTATTATTTGATATTTTATTATATTCTTAAGTCCAATTTCTTTAAGAAAAAGAGGTCGAAACAAGAGAACGTTAAAAGTACTTCCATCCGGTAATAAAATATTGTCGTTTTTTCTACCTTGTACTTCCAGCAATGGCGAAAGTCTACCGCATGAACATAATTTCGATAAAATTCTGCCCCTATCCCCAATGGAATATCGAATAATAGGCATTGTTGTCCTATCCAATACAGTTAAAACAATATCTCCCTCTTCATCATTTTCAAGTTGTTGACCATCATCATCGACAATTTCCACCAAAACGCGCTCTCGATAAATATGATAAAAATTATTGCCGATATTTGCTTGGCATTTTTCTCCTACCTTGCCCGCTTCTTTGCAATTGTAGGAAAAAATTATGGGAATGCCGGTAGTTTCATATATAAATTTTTCTTCTTCTGATGAGACTGCTTCGCCTGAAAGATTGGCAATAACAGGAAGCTTTACGCCATCTTCCCTCACATATTTCATTAATTCCAGAATCACCGAAGAGTACGCAAAAAGATAAATCAAAGAATCGTTAAGAATCTTGCTATAAATTTTTTCTCTTGTTTTTTTGTCACCTATAGAAGAAAAGGTATCGAAGGGAAAATACTCCGAGTAGGGAACATATTGTCCTGTGGATTTCCTCCCTAGCAAAAAGATGAATTTCCGGCGCAAGAGTTCGTCGACCTTGCGAGATTCAAAAGCATCTGGCTCAAAAATGTACACCATTTCGTTTTTAATACATTCAAATTCATCAATTCTCACCCTTAACGGAACGCCCGTAGTTCCACTAGTATAATAATCTGAAGTTTTCGCTCTATAATCTGTGACGAGCATATCATCGCTCCACTTAATTAATGTTGTTTTATCTACAACAGGTAACTTAAGAAGTTCGGCGAAAATATCGGGAGAACAAAGATCTAAAAAATATTCGTTAAAACGCGCGCGCCAAAAAACGGAATTATTATTTAAGTGGGTGAGCAAATTTCTTAATCTTATTTCGGTAAACTCATTTATTTTTTCCTGGGGCCAGCGTTGGATTTCTTTTATCAACTTCAGTCTTGGTAAGAACCAGTCTATAAAAACCTCATTGCCCAACAAATTATTTAAATTAATCTCTCGCGGCAATGAGCTAGATGAATCGTCAAGTAAAATCCCATGTTCCTCTGAATTCATTTTAAAAATATTAATAACCAGAGTATTAGTATATACTAAGTAATAATTCTTTATGCGTTTAATTTACTCAATATTAAAACAGTTTTCAAATAGGGATTTGCTACACATCCGAAAACTTATAACGGACATTTTGTCCATCAAACTCCCCTACCGCGAACAGTCTAGACTATTTTGGGATAATAACGGTTATACGCGGAACCTACGCATATCGCCGGCAAATCCATCCGAAGATGATTTAAGACTTTACAAAAAATATTTAACGGACGGGGGAAATAATAAAAAAGTGCTTTTGTTGGGCTCCACTCCTTTATTGCGTTATTTATTAAGCGAATCGGGTTTCAAAAATTATGTCGTAGCCGATTTTTCATTCGCTACGATTGAAAATAGTTTATGGGCTCTTGATAAACTCGGCATTGACCTTAATTCTGAAAACGAGATATGGCTAAAGACAGATTGGTTAGAAATGCCGCTTGAACCTCAATCTTATGACTGCGTAATAGGAGATATGGTGTTTACGCAAATCGAACCAGGCCAGCAACCACTATTTGTAAAAAAAATCTCGTCACTTTTGAAACAAAATGGAAATTTTATCGTAAGAATGTGTACATGTAATACGGATTTCAATGATGTAGACCCCCAAAAAATTATTGAAGGAATTTTATTTTCGGAAACTTCTGCCATCGAACAAAGGTTCGCCCTGCTTTACAGACTAAGAGATCGCCTAAGAAACAGCAAAACTCAAACTACTTCGCCTAGTACAATAATCAATGAATTGCTAAAATATCAAACCTCTGATGAAAAAAAACTGGATTTCTTGAGATCGGTGGCTAAAATGATTTCAAAGCGTGCTGAAATGGGATTGCCATTTGTTACCCAACTCAAAAACGAACTTGATGAAATCATATCTAAAGAATTTTTATTGGAAGCAAGTGCAACCGCGTCAGATTATGCCTACGATAATTTTCCAATATATATTTTGAGAAAAAAAATATAGTTTCAAGGTTAGTTATTCTATAATTTTCTTCCTAAATCTCAAAATTTTTTCGAACCTCATCTAAAGGTATGAAAAACCTTCTTTTGCCTCCTTGGGTAGGGGCAATATTTTCAACGTATTCGAAATCTATGTTCATCCTGCAATCAAAAAAAAGGTCGCTGAGCAATAGCCTTAGTTCAATTTCGTCTTCTTCTTTAATTTTTTTTCTGGGAACAATACGAAATAAAAGCTTATCTATATTTTTTTGCTGAATTTGAAATTGGGATACCTTTCTAGCCAACCCTGCTTTCATTAAGCTTCCGTGCACTTGAAGCACCCCTACTTTCCTGCCATTTGAAAGTAAAACCTCATCCCCCCTTCTGCCCCAAAATTCAAACAGCGGAAGATTAATTCCGCATGGACATTTTTCGGTGACAAGCTTGCCCATATCGCCCAGCTTATATCTTATGATGGGAGTAATCTTGCGATCTAGAGCAGTTACAACCATCAAGCCTTTCTCACCATCCGGCAGATTAACCCCATTTTTATCTGTAATTTCAAGAATTATCCTTTCCGCATTAAGATGGAAGCGATTTAAATTACTGGCACACTCAAAACCTATAGTCCCTGCCTCGCCACAATTTAGCTCGTTAATAATTGGTATGTTTAATAATTTTCTTAAATTTTTTCTTTCTTCAGCAATCAATGGTTCGCTCCCCAGCTTTATAGCCAGAAAGGACGAGGGATCATAATTTCCATCATTAAACATAAGAGTGCAGAATCTCGAAACTAGTGATGCAAATCCACCCAAAATCACAGGCTCCATATTCTTTACAGCCTCATATACTTTCTTTCTGTAATTTAGATCTTCAATTTCTTTCATAGAGATAGGAAACATGTGGATAAGATCTCCCATCCAGTGTCTTAACCCACTTGACCCGAGGCCGATAATAAATTTTCGCGATAGAAGTGAACTAATATCAACGTTTTTAAAAACATCTTGCCTTAATAAATAGCTAAAGTAGGCTACTGTTGCTTCATATTTATTAACACCTATTCTAATTGGCAAGGAGGTACTCCCGCTTGTCCTTCTAAAAAATGTTTTATCGTCGCTGCGATTCACTAATGAAAAATGTTGTTGATCTTTATTTAAAATATCTCTGTTTAACAGAGAAAGTTTTGAAAAATTTTTTATAAGTGGAGCCTCAGATTCAATTTGTCCCAATACTGTAAAATAATCTCTCCAGTATTTGGAAGTTGATGATAGTAGGGAAACAAGAATATAAAAACGTTTTGCCTGAATTCTTTTCATTTCTTCTAACGATAGATATTGGCTAGAACGAAGGGCATCGACATGGGCGCTTATTGTATTAATAAATTTTTCGTTTCCAATAAGCGAATATAATGAAAGATCCTGGGGTATAAATTGATCTGGGGAAATGATGATGGAAAACTTATCATTCATGGTATCAAAGATAAATTGTATTTTGTATAATTGCAAATTTTTTAAATACATAAGTTTATACTGGCAAGAAATATACGCAGTATTGACTTTTAGTATTGTAATGTTAGTCTTAGTTAAGAAATGTTCGATAGATTGCATCCATAACACCAATAAAGGAGGAAAAAATGAACAGATTATCAGTTTTTGCCTTGCTCATTTTTATTGTTTTGAACAGCAATGTCAAAGCTTCGGATAAAGTAACTCTTTCTGTCGCAACGTTCGATACAGCCTTTCTGACCGCTGGGGTAGGACGACAAAGGAATTTCTTTCGAGATGAGGGTTTGGATGTTCAGATCTTAAGGGCAAGAAGGGATGTCAACATAAGTGCCCTAGTGAACGGGGAACTGGATTATACGATGTTACTCAGTAGCGTCGTGGCTGCCAGTTTGAGAGGAATGCCGTTAAAAGTTGTTGCTGTGTTTCTAAACAGCTCAACTCACCTGTTACTAGCCAACAAGGAATTCAGAAAGGTTGAGGAGCTAAAAGGGAAAAAGGTCGGAGTCAGTAGTCCGGGTGTTGGCGCTTATGAAACCGCCAAAAAGATATTACGACACTTTGGTATCAACCCAGAAAAAGATGTGGAGTTTATCTTTCTAGGCTCGGAGGAAGCCAGGTTTATCAGTCTGCAAAAGGGCATGATCGATGGAGCAATTCTGTCCCCGCCTGCCGATTTCGAAGGAAAGAAATTCGGTATGAACGTTCTCGCCCGTGCCCATGAAATATTTGAGACTCCATTCACCGGCCTCAGCGTGACATCAAGAAAAATAAGCGAGAAGCCCAATGAAGTGAAAAGGATGATAAAAGCTATGATAAGGTCCAACCTATCAATCAGAAATGATCGTCTCGGTACGATCAAGATCATAGAACGTTGGACTGGGGTTGGGCATGAAACGGCCGCAGCAACATATGATTCAACAGTTGACATTTTCAGTAAAAATGGCGATATTCCTAAGCTCGGGTTCATTGAACTAGCTACAAGTCTGGGAACAGCGCTGGCGATCAAGAAAATGGTCAACCCTCTGGATTTGTTGGATGTCTCGCCCCAACTTGAGGCAAAACGGGAACTTGGGATAAAGTAGTTCGCTATCCTACTATTCTCCTAATAAACTAACACTCTGGGAGATACACAATCTCCCAGAGTTTTTTAAGTTGATTAAGTTAAAGAGAGTATACTAGCATATTGACACATGATTGGACATTTAATAGGGTCCGGTTCTATTTTGATAAAGAATTAAAATCATCAGGATGGTGGAAAAAATTCAATACACCAATATTTGATGATTATACAGGCAGAGAAACGTTATCCATCAGCAATGAATGCGAGATATATGAAGGAATTCATATAAATTCTGAATTTATGCTCGTAGAAATCCTGGATGAAAATAATAATCCGATCTTAGATAATCAGAAAAATGCTTGAGAAAGAAACTAAACTTAAAATTGAGTTGATGGTATGAGCGCCTTCTTACCAATATCAGTTCGAAAATACATACCTTCAAATTTTATTTTTTCCAGTGCCTTGTATGCTCTTTGAATTGCAGTACTCAGATCATCGCCCAAGGTACTTACTCCCAACACTCGCCCCATTCCACCCACAACGACATCGCCGTCATTAATTTTCGTTCCGGCTTGAAATATTTTTACATCAGAGTCAGTGCCAAAAGCCTTCAAACCTTTGATCTTAATACCCTTTGTATATTTCCCAGGGTAACCTTCGGCGGCCACCATTACACAGCAGGCAAATTTATTAGACCATTCAATGGAAAAATTCTTCAGATCTTTATTTACACAAGCGAGAAGAACATCTGCTAAATCGGTTTTTAAAATTCGCATATACGACTGGGTTTCGGGATTTCCAAACCTTGCATTTAATTCCAAGACCACAGGTCCCTTTGAGGTTATCATAACACCAGGAAATAGAATACCCGTAAATGGTCTGCCCATCCTCTTGAGCCCCTTGAGGGTTGGCAAAACTATTTTTTCCTTAATTTCATGCATTATTTCAGATGTTACCCAAGGAACCGGCGCAATACTCCCCATACCTCCAGTATTAGGACCTCTGTCACCATCTAAAAGTCGCTTGTGGTCTTGAGAGGCTGGAAAAAGTATCGCATTCTCGCCGTCACAGAACGCATGTATGGATATTTCTCGACCTTCTAAAAATTCTTCAATGATGACAACCTCACCCGCTCTTCCGAATATTTTTTTTATCATTAGATTGTGCAGAGCTAATTCAGCCTCTCCAAGATTTTTCGCAATAATCGTACCTAGCCCATCTGCTAAGCCATCTGCTTTTATCACAAGTGGGAAACTCTGATTTTTCATGTATTGCTTTGTTTGTTCAAAATCATTGAAAATTTCAAAAGGAGCTGTTGGAATTCCCGCTCTCTGCATGAATTTTTTGGCAAACGATTTTGACCATTCAATTTGGGCAGTCGCTTTCGTTGGTCCAAAAAAGGGAATTTTAAGTTTTTGGATCTCATCCGCCAATCCATCTTTCAAATATGAAACCGTACCAGTAAGCACTAGATCAACCTTATTTACTTTCAACCATTCAATAATTTCAGTAATTTTTGATATCGGAATATTCTCTCCCAAACTAGCAGTGCCAACATTTCCGGGTGCAATATAGATTTTGCTTACTTTCGCGGATTGATGTAGTTTCCACGCAAGCGCATGTTCACTTCCCTTGTAACCTACAATTAAAACTTTCATCTTTACTATTATACAAGCACATTAACATTAATTTATTTCCCCGTAAGACAGTAAACCTCGTTAGCATAAGTGGGAAGAAAAAACTTTCCAGAGTAGAATACAAACCTTTTTTATTTTACCAAGTATGCTAATATAAGCTTATGAAACATGTAAAAGTACCTGTAATCGACGTTAAAAAATATGGTGGCAAGCAGGTGGCTATTGTGAATGGCAAAATTATTGCTTCCGGCCACACTTTAGCGGAAGTTGTTACACTAGCAAGAAAACAGATGCCGAAGAAACCACTTAATGAAATTAGTATTTTTTCAGTTCCACCGAGGTTGGTAAGGTTTTGGGTAGAATTAGCTAATTTACAAAAA
>Ga0209541_10004543_pt1 | contig 24596 bp, 24 predicted proteins | sample RifCSPlowO2_01_FD_184027 | JGI IMG/M metagenome (GOLD analysis project Ga0209541, IMG submission 184027) | Groundwater microbial communities from Rifle, Colorado - Rifle CSP2_plank lowO2_0.1 (SPAdes) (version 2) | ecosystem: Environmental > Aquatic > Deep subsurface > Groundwater | place... | reverse complement strand
ATTTGCAGCAAAGTATGTAGACTACAATGAGGCATTCATAAAAGGCAAAGAAGGTAAGAAAATTAAGATAGATGTTAAAAATGCCGAGCCATTAAAGAACGAGCTTATAGCTTTTATTGACTGCATAAAAGACAATAGCGAACCAAAAGTCACAGGCAAAGATGGTTTAGACGCTCTAAATATTGCTCAAAAGTTCTTGGAGTCTTCAAAAAATAATGAGGTTATTAACTTATGAAAATATGCATCATTGGACTGGGAAAAGCAGGACTTCCATTAGCAGCAGTTATAGCAGATTCAAAAATTGAGGTTTTAGGTGCGGATTTAGATAAAAATAAAGTTGACATGATAAATAAAGGAATTAATCCCATAGAAGAAGAACCTGGATTAAAAGAGTTAATACAAAAATATGGTGGTGAAAAACTTAGAGCTACAACCGACGCAATTAATGCTGCAAAACAATGTAATGTTCATATTGTGATTGTTCCTCTTTTTATTAATGAAAACAAAAAACCTGATTTCTCAATAATAAAAAAAGCATTTGAAAATCTGTCTAAAGGCTTAAAGAAGAAGGATATTGTAGTTTTAGAAACAACAGTTCCTGTTGGTACAACAGAAGGTCTTGCAAAAGAAATACTTGAAAAAGGTTCAGGACTAAAAGCAGGCGCTGATTTTTATCTGGCCTACAGCCCTGAAAGAATCATGACTGGTTATTCCATATCCAGGTACAAAGAATTTCCCAAGCTTGTTGGAGGAATAAATAAAGAAAGTACAGACAAAGCATTTGAAGTCTATAAAAAATTCTCAAAACCCGTTAAAGTCAGCAACACAAAAACTGCAGAGCTTGCAAAAATTGCTGAGGGTGTATACAGGGATGTTAATATAGCCTTAGCAAATGAATTATTTAAGACATGTGAACATTACGGTATTGATTTCTGGGAAATGAAAGAAGCTGCAAAGCATGAATATTGCAATATACTTGAGCCAGGTAATGTTGGTGGTCATTGTATTCCCGTATACCCATGGTTTTTAATCAACGAACTTGATGTCCCATTAATAAAAATAGCAAGAGAACTAAATGATGTTATGATTAATTATTATATAAAAAAAATTGAAAATATTATTAGTAAAAAACAAAATGCAAAAATTGGAGTAATTGGTCTAAGCTACAGAGAAGGTGTCAAGGAAAGAGCATACAGCAGATCAATAACCCTAATCAAAGCGTTGAAAGAAAAAGGCTATGAAATCTATGGCCTAGATCCTTTATATTCAAAAGAAGAAACAGAAAATGGCTTCAATGTCAATTTTTTAGAAGATTTCAACAAAATGGATGTAATCATATTAATGAACAAAGAAACCCAATATAAAAATAAATTAAAGGCTATAAAAGATAAGGTTATTGATGTGAAGAATGTTTTAGACTGATTTCTGACAGCAATATTTATAAAGCGATAAAAGCCCCTTCCGGGTATGAATTTGAAAGGGAAAAGGATATTTATTACTGGGGGTGCTGGCTTTATAGGAAGCCACATTACTGAACGAATTATAGATGATAATGAGATAGCAATATTTGATACTCTTCACAGGAATGCTTTAGAATTGACTGATCTTAGTAAGCATAAAAACCTTAAATTCATCAAAGGAGATGTTTTAGATACTGAAGTTCTTGAGAAAAGCATTGATAATGCAGATATTGTTATCCACATGGCTGCTATAGCTGGTGTTGGTACAGTAGTAGGAAAGCCAACTACTACGCTAAAAATAAACCTTCTGGGCAGCTATAATGTTCTTGAAGCGTGCAGGAAAAAAGACATTAAAAGATTCATAACATTCTCAACAAGCGAAGTATACGGTCCTGACATTTACCTGGCAGATGAGGATGGAATGACCACTTTGGGCCCTATAGGAAAGCCAAGGTGGGTTTATGCTATGTCAAAGCTTGCTTCTGAATTTCTTGCAGAAAGTTACAGTAGAGAATATGGGATAAAATTCACGTCCATAAGGCCATTTAACATCTATGGCCCAAGGCAAATAGGAGAAGGAGCAATCCATAACTTTATTGTTAAAGCAGTGAAAAATGAGCCTTTAATTATACACGAGCCAGGAAGCCAGATAAGATCTTGGTGTTATATTGATGACATGACAGATGCATTAGAATCAATCCTAACAAATGGCAAGTCTATTGGAGAAGTTTTTAATGTAGGAAACCCACAAGCAACCTCTACAACATTGCAAACAGCAGAGACGGTAATACGGCTTTCAAATTCAAAATCAAAGATAGAGTTTAAGGAATTAAAATATCCTGAAGTAAACATAAGGGTTCCAAGCATAGACAAAGCAAAAAGAATTCTGGGCTTTAAGCCAAAAGTGGGGTTTGAAGAAGGCATAAAAAAGACAATTGAATGGTACAAAAAACACTAAAATGAAGCTCTTGCTTACAGGCGCATCAGGATTTATTGGGAAAAATTTTCTTGAGCTTGCGCCAAAAGACATTGAGATAATTGGAATCTATAATAGCTCTAAAGACATAGAGAATTTTGTTAAAGGAAACAAACTGGATAATGTTAAGCTATACAAATGTGATTTTACAAAAAAAAATGAAGTAGAAAAATTATTCAAAAAAATAGGAAAAGATTTTAAGTATTGTATTTACCTTGTAGGAAATGTAAATATCCCGCTTTCTATTACTAATCCACAAAAAGATTTAGATATAACTGTAAATGGCCTTATAAACTTTTTACAATCATGCAATAAGATTGATAGGCTCATTTTTATGTCTACTGCTGGTGTCTATGACGGAATTAAAGGTCCTGTAACCACAGATGCAAAGCTTAATCCCAAAATACCTTACTGCATATCAAAACTAACAGCAGAACAATATGTAAAGTTTTATTCATCAATTGGAAAAATAAACGAATATGTTATACTTAGATTTGGGGGTGCATTCGGAAAATATTCAAGAAAATCAAAATTTATGGCAAAACTAGTCGATGAAATACATATACAAAATAAAGATAATATAGAAATATATGGAGATGGCACCAACATTATTAATGTTATGTATGTAAAAGACGCTGTTAAAGCTCTTATTACCTGTCTTAACTCAGAAAAATCAAATATTATTTCTAATCTTGGACAGGATAATATGACAATAACTGAAACTGTAAATAAAGTTGCAAAAGCATTTGACAAGGAAGTTGAAATTAAATACACTCCAAAAATAAAAGAACAAAAATACATTACATTTAAAATAGAAGTAGACTTCAATAAAATTTTCAATTTTAAGCCTGATTATTCTTTTGAAGAAGGCATAAAAGAATTTGGACAATCATTGAAAAATGGAAGCTAAAATATCATTTGTTATTCTATCATATAATGATGCAGAGATGGTCATAAATGCAGTCAAATCCATAAAAAGACTTAAAACTAGATATTCATACGATATTTTTGTTGTTGATAACGGTTCAAAAGACAATACTCCAGAATTAGTAAGAAGAACATTTAAGGATATCAATGTCATTAAATTGCCAAAAAACATCGGAACAGCAGCTTACGATAAAGCAATAAATAATTCTAAAAGCAAGTATATCTACTTTACTGGCTGTGATATTGAGGTTAAAGAAGATATGCTAGACAAGCTTACTGATTTTTTAGAAAAAAATCCTGATGTTGCACAGGCTGCTCCAAAATATATTAATTTTTATGATAGAAAAAAAATTGATTTGGGAGGTACATGGCTTTCAAGGTCATTTTATTCAGGGATTTTTAAGAGCGATAAATTTGGAAGCAAAAATATGGAAATTCCATATATAGGCACTGGATTAATAAGAGCTGAGTTTATAAAAAAAATGGGTTATTTGTTTGACAATGATTATTTTTTTTATGGAGAAGATGTTGATTTGGGTTTAAGGATAAGACTTTCGGGATTAAAAGTTTATTATATACCTAACTCCATAGTTTATCATGTAGGCTCTATATCAAGAAAAATACATAAGCCCTATTATTTAACATTCCTTATGGAAAGAAATCTATTGATGACCTTTTTAAAAATATTGTCGATTAAAAATATAATTTTATTAATGCCTTATGTTATTCTAATGAGGCTTATTGCTATTTTAAGAGATTTATTTACCTTAAATTTTATAAATGCATTTGCGAGGATATATACAATATTATGGATCATTTTTAATTTAAACTCAATAATGGAAAAAAGACGAAGAATTCAAAAAATTAGGAAGGTAGATGATAAAGTTTTGTTTGAGCTTTTCAGTGAAAAATATCTATTCAGAAATTAATTTTTATCTAACAAATAAAGTGGTATTATGGCATCAAAAATTTTTAAGAATACACGCTTATTACTTTTTCTTATAGTCCTATTTGGATTAATATTAAGACTAGCTTTTTTCTCAGGAATGGGGACATCAGATGATTTGGCATACAGCAGGTATGCATACAATATAAAATATGGAATAGAACAAAATAGCTCGTTAACATTATCAACAAGGTTGGGCATTATATATGCTACAGCTTTATCTTACAGATTATTTGGAGTAAATGACTTTTCATCTGTCTTATTTGTACTTATTACGTCAATTGGCAGCATAATACTAATTTTTTATTTTGGAAAATTGCTTTTTAATGACAAGGTTGGTTTAATGACTGCTTTTTTGCTGTCTTTTTTCCCACTAGATGTTGTTTATTCCACAAAATTATTGTCTGATATGCCATCTGCCTTTTTTATGGCATTGGGGGTTTATATTTTTCTATATTCTGAAATAAGATCAAAATTAGGCAGTATTGGTTATTTTCTTTCTGGTGTCTTTATAGGCATTGGTTACTTGGTAAGGGAAACCTCATTGCTAATAGCACTATTTTTTATAGTTTATATTGTATACAAAAGAAAAATAAAAAAAGAATATTTCTTAGTTCCTTTTGGAGTTCTGGTTATATTAGCAATTGAAGCTTTTATCTTTTTTGGCATGACTGGTGACCCATTATTTAGAATGCACGCTTCCATGGAACATCTTGCAGAAGTTATAATTGCACATGACTATTATGGAAGATTGGATTTCCCAGCTGGTTTATTCCACTATCCATACTTAATTGTGACAAATAGCCTTTTATCGTTCTTCTATATTTTTATATTTATAGCAATATTCTACTGTATAATTTATAAAAAGAAAGAGGTATATTATATGTTATTCTGGTTTCTGGCTTTATTGTTATACTTAAGTTTTGGTTCAGGCAGCTTTACACAGTATATACCAATTTTAGCAAAAGACAGGTATCTCTCAATAATTACTATTCCTGGAATATTACTATTGGCTTTTTTCCTTATAGAGAAAAAAAGCATTATCAAGAAAGTGGTAATGCCTCTTACCTTAATACTATTGGTCACAACATCAATTGTTTTTGTTTATCTAAGGGAAGACAGGCATCTTTTAGACAATTTAAGAGAGTTAAATACTGACTTGGAAAATTCAGACAAAGAGGTATTTATAGACGATAGGTCAATAAAAGCGCTGGATTATATTTCAGAATACAATACTAAGATAAACTTAAAAGAGTATCCAGAAGACTTTATCAGCATAAAAGATGCATACATAGTCATAAATAGGAAGATGATAATGAATCTTAAAGCTGCTAATAAGAATAGAATTTTTCCTGAAGAGATTAGCAATCCGCCAACAAAATGGTTGAAAGTTAAAGAAATCGGTCAAAACGAAGAAGAGAAGATTATCATTTACTATATACCTTAATTATCTTTGCAAAATGACAAACTATACAAAATTTGCAGTTAGAGGAGCAACAATAGTCATGATAATATCTATTCTGGCTGCATTTTTAGGCTATCTTGTAAGGCTTGTTCTTGCCAGAAACCTTAATGTAGAAGAATTTGGATTATTTTATGCAGTCTTTGCTTTTTTGGGCTTCTTTGGAATGTTTAAAACCTTTGGCTTTGATAAGGCGCTAATAAAATTCATCCCTGAATTCAGGCATCAAAAAAATTACGGGCTGATAAAAAGTTCAATCATCTATGCATCTTTTATACAATTAATAACAAACTCTGTTATTATTATTGGGGTTTATTTATTTTCCAGCTATTTGAGTGTAAAATTTTTCCATATCGCTGAAGCTGCTATTGTGCTTAAATGGATGGCGATAGCCTCTTTTTTTGACAGTTTTACGCAAGTGCTGAAATTTGCAATTAATTAATAATGAACTATGCCCTGTATGTGATACACCGTGGGATTCAACTCTTCTTAAAGAGCTGATTACATCAAAATTAAAGGTTTAGAGGTTGTTAGGGGTGGCTCTGGAATTGATCTTGTTAGGATGCTATTGATATTGGTTATAGTGATCATTGGATTTAGATTAGACTACGGTCTGCTAAGCCCTGTAACTGCCTATGTCTTAGTACCAATCATCCTAATAGTTATTTTTGGGTGGATATTAACCAAAAATATTTTTCCACAATTTTTTGAGTCTAAATATATCTTTAATAAAAAATTAGTTAGATATATATCTAAATATAGTATCTTCATAATGGCTACAACTGTAGGGGGAGTTGTATTTGGCTATACAGACACCATAGTTCTGACATACTTTACTGGATTAACAAGTGTTGCTTTGTATAACGTGGCATTGCCAACTGCTAAACTTTTTCTCTATTTTCCTAGGGCAATAGACAGCATCTTATTGCCATTAACCTCTGAATTCTGGATTAAAAAGAAAGAAGCATTATTAATAGCCGGTATAGAATCCCTTTACAAATATTCGTTTATCATCATAATACCTGCAGTTTTTGTGATGTTTTCATTTTCAGATATCCTAATAAATATATTTTTTGGAAAAACCTATATCCCTGCTAGTAACACTTTGAAGATTTTAAGCATAGGAATGATATTTGCAACTTTAAATGGTATATGTGTAAATTTCTTTTCAGGCATCGGAAAACCGCAAATTAATAGCAAGATAATTTATTCTGCAGCAATTTTTAATTTAATCACTAACTTAATCTTAATTCCAATATTAGGAATAATAGGCGCTGCTATAACCACAACCATAAGTTATTTTATAATGATGTTTATTGGGCTGGTAAAAATAAGAGAGTTCATTAAAGTGCAATTTCCCATAACGATTTGGTCAAAAACATTAATTTCTGGATTAATATTCATTTTCATAATTTGGTTATTAAAAAGAATAATTTTCCTGAATGTATGGCTAGAAACAGCTATTATTTTGGCAATATCTGGGGTAGTTTATATTGTCTTATTATTTTTATTGAAAATAATAAATATTGCTGAATTGAAGGATTTGTATAAGAGAATTGTGGAATAAATTATATCTTATTGTTTTTAAAGAATTTTCTTGCTATTTCCAAATCCTCAAAATTATCAATTTCCATACAGAATTCATCTCCATAATATACTGGATAAAGTTTGATTTTATTGGATATGTTGTTAAATGCATTTTCTGCGTATACAGAGATATTGACTTTCTTTACAAATAATTCTATCTCTTTCAAAAACATAATAAAATCATCTTTTGAGAACTTATAAACTGGAGCTAAAAAAAATGCATCCTTCCCGAATACATTTACACCAATCTCTTTTATAAGATTATTTTGTATCCTACCTTTAAAATCTTTTTTAGGTAATTCTATTTTATTATTAACTAAAGCACAAGTGTTATATTTCGAAGTTAAAAGTCTCCCTAACAATTCTTTTTCAAATACCATATCTCCATGCATCCATAAAATATCATCATCTATTAAATTTCTTGTCTGCCATATAGAATATATATAATTTGTTGATTCATATTTTGGGTTTTTTACATAAGTTACTTCCAATTGAGGAAAATTATCTTTCATGAATTGCTTTATTTTTTCCTCAAAAGGCCCCACAGTAATAATTATATCTTTTATTTTATAATGCAAAAGATTTTCTATTTCATGCCCAAGAATAGTCTTTCCATTAAGTTTAGCTAAGCATTTTGGATTTTCATTTGTAAATGGTCTTAATCTCTTTCCAATTCCGGAATTTAAAAGCATCGCTTTCATTTTATCTCTTCTAAAATGTTTCTCAAAACTTCTTCAGTCAATTTCCTTGGATTATTCTTAACCCTTTGAGGATTGAATCCATTTTTTATTATTATTTCAACATCTTTGTCTGTTTTAATGCCTAATTCGCTTAATTTTGTTTTTAATCCTACATTTTTCATTAAATCTGTAATTTTCTTAGTAGCATTTTCAACACTGTCTGCATTGAGCATTTCTACAATTTCATTTATAACTTCTTTGACATAACCAGCCCCTCTTTTATCTGATACATCTTTTTCTGTAACTCCATAATTATAAACTAACATTTTAGGTAAGGTTAATGCAACTGCATGGCCATGCGGAATATTAAAATAGGAAGTTATTGGATAAGAAATTGCATGGCAAGCTGTCGTTTTAGACATATTAATTGCTTTTCCAGCTAAATGTGCTGCCATTGCCATTGCTTCTCTTGATTTCTCATTAGGATTGTTTACAGCTTTAGCAAGATTCTCCATTGCAAGCTTAATTGCTTCTTTTGCATATTTTTTAGATTCATCAGTTGAATTAATGCACCAATAAGATTCAATTCCCTGACATAAAGCGTCCATTCCAGTGCATGCAGTTTGATACTTTGGCAAAGTCATTGTAAATTGGTAATCAACAATTGCATAATTTGGCAGAATAAACTCATGAGCAGGAGAATATTTAGTTTTATCAATAAAAACAACAGCAAAATGAGTTGCTTCAGCCCCAGAACCTGATGTTGTAGGTATAGCAACTAAAGGTTTTCCTTTGTTTTCAATTATTTTTTTATTTTTAATATATTCTATTGGTTTATTCGTATTGGCAGAAAACATATTTATTGCTTTTGCAACATCCATAACACTTCCACCACCAACAGCAATAACAAAATCACAATTATTTTTCTTATAGATTTCAATGCCTTTCTCTATATCCTTTAGCTTTGGGCTTACTTCAAAATCAGAGAAATGAGTTATTTTATAACCAGATAGGATAGACTGTATTGCATCCTTAGCTCCACATTGTTTATAAGAACTTGTACCTGTAACTAAAAAAATATTTTTTGGGTTTTGCTCAGACAAAATCTCTTTTAGTTTACTTATAGTTCCTTTTCCGATGAATTCTTTTTGTGTCATTTTAGAACGAATAACACTAAGATGCTTATAAAATTAACGCCATTCCTATTAATCATTTCTATTGGAAATATATTAAACTTTGTTACTTAAAAATGGTTACAAAAACGAAAAGTTTATAAAGGCCGAAAAATGACAGTCTGTAAAATGCCGACAATCGAAGTACCTAGAATTAAAGTAGCACTTTTTGATATGGCTGCTACAACAGTAGATGATATGGTTGAAAAACCTGGGTTAGAAGGAAAACTGCCCTTAGTTATTTCTGCTTATGGTGATGCTTTTAAGAAAGGCAAAGTAGAAATGACTTTTGATGAGCTTAATGATTGCAGAGGAAGAGATAAGATAGAAGTTTTCAGAGAAAAAGTGGTCAAATACAGGACTGATTTATCTCCAGAAGAGCAAGAAAAACTAGCACAATCCCTTCATGATAATGAATTTGTTCCTGCTTTATTGAGTAACGTACAATATTTAAAAGAGATTCCTGGAACAAGTAAAACATTTGAATATTTAAAAAAACAGGGAATATATATAGCAACAGGAAGTGGATTTCCGCAAATTGTTACTGATGCCATTAATCAGCAGCTTGGATGGAAAGAAAAAGGGCTTGTGGATTTTGGAACTTGCGGAGAAAGTGTAGGTGGTGGAAGGCCAAAACCAAATATGATTAATGCAACATTAGTTGCTGCTGGGTATTTTCCAAATGGGATTGATTTATCAAAGAAACAGGAAGGGTTTGATTACACTACAGTTCTTAAAGTAGGGGATACAGAAGAAGATGTCAGAGAAGGTCGAAGCGTTGGGGCAACAATAATTGCAGTCTTATCAGGAACGCAATCAATTGAAAAATTAGTTAATGCAGGACCAAAAGTTGTTCTGCCAAGTGTGGCAGCAATTCCTCATTATTTAAGTAATCATGGATATTTAGTATAAAAATATGAAGGTAAAAAACGAAATGAAACCAGCATACGAATTGCAAGGCAAACCAAAATTATTGGTAGTAGACGGAGCAGGAACATTGTTTGATCCTGGAAGCGTTATTCCAGCTTATGCTTTCCAAGGCAGTTTTAAAGGTACTGAAATTGAAAATGGCAAGCCTTATGGTATAGAAGTTAAGTTTTCTACTGTTATGAAATATATGGGTATGGATAAATTACAGCATGTAAAAAATCTTTTAGCTGAGCAAGAAGTATTAGAGCAATTTGATAAAAAATTTGGCAGAAAAACAACAGATAATGATGCACAAATAATCTATAATGGGTTTAAAGAACAGTTGTATCCTGCTGCACAGAAAACGGAAGAAATTCCAGGAGTAAAAGAAGCTGCTTATAGACTAAAAGAAACAAAAATTCCTTTAGTCATGACTACAGGTTATGACAGAAGAATGGTTGATGAAACAAGAAAAAAATTAACATGGCTTGATGACATACTTTTAGCCTCTTTTACAAGCAATGATGTTAAGAAAGGAAGGCCAGCGCCGTATCTCATTTTTCATGCTATGGAACATGCAGGTGTTGAAAATGCAGCTTATGCAGTTAATGCAGGTGATACCGAAGTCGATACAAGGTCAGCAGACAATGCCTATATGCCTGGAATAACAGTTACGTCTGGCAGCCTTAATGAAGCAGATGCTATAAAATTAAATGAAACTCTGGGAAGGAAACATCTTGTTCTGCCAAGTTTAGTAGAACTAGTTAATTTCACATTAGACGGGACATTAGCAGACAGAATAAGGGAATTGAATAAATAAGGGCATTATAAAAATGCAAGAAAAACCTAGAGAGGTAATAAGTATTGACAGTGTATTAGATGGTACGTTAGAAGCATGGTTAGATCCTCTTGTAAAATTTATTATAGATTATGATAACGCGCATGGCCATGAAACTGCGAGGCAGTTTTTACTTTCAAGAGAAGATTTTAAGCCACATTCCTATGATAGGCTTCTTGGTTTAACTAAAGATCCAAGATATCAGGCAAAAAATTTTGCAAGAGAATATTTATTTTCTGGAAGAACACCTTACCACACTAGCCCTGGTCATATGCCAGGTCTTCACCCTGAGGGGCTTGCGTCAACGGTTTATGAGATTATTAATAAATTTCCTGATGTATGGTTAGAGCTGCAAGATCCGAAAGTTGCTGCTGGCCATGCAATAGTTATTGGAGAGTTTCTTAGTGCTTTATTTAATGTTACTGCACTTGATATGGGAGAAATGCCAGCTCCATTAGAAAGAGCAAATTTTGTGTTAAATCAAACCAAAAAATGGGTTAACTCTGTAATTGAATATTTTCAAAGTAAAGATCCTGAGTATAAAATAAAGTTAACAAGTTGTTTCAAAGATGCGCAACTTCCTTATGAGCTACCTTTTTTAAAAAATAAAATGTTACCTTGACTTCAATAATCATAATGAATAAATAATTATCCTTTCAAAAACCCCATAAAACCTTCTTTATTCTCTATAGGGGTAGTAGTAGGTCTTCCTAAATCCTTTCTTGCCCCTTTATTTACCTTGACAATAAGCATTTGAGGACCTTCTAAAGATTTCATTTTCTTTATTGTTTTAATTAAATCTGCTTTTGTTTCAACTGTCTTTGCAACTTTATAACTACAAGCTAATGCAATTTTTTTAAAATCTAAAGTATCTGAAACAGTTGGTTGTCCTCCTGTAGAATCGTGAGCATTATTATCAAAAATAATATGGTAAAGGTTCTTTGCATTATAATGGCCTATTGTGGCTAACGCCCCCATCTGCATTATTACAGCACCATCCCCATCAAAAACAAAAACTTTTTTGTCAGGTTTTTGTAAAGCTATGGCATTAGCAATTGAAGCAGAACAACCCATACTACCCACAGTATAGAAATCTCTTGGTTTTTCCTTTCTTGCAACCCTGTACTCAAATAATTCCCTGGATGTTTTCCCAGTTGTTGATATTATAGCTTCAGAACCATCCAGATTATCAACAATAGCTTTTATTGCATCTTCTCTTTTCATTTCATAATTTGTTTTTACTTTATTTTTTGCTTCATACTCTTCAATTAAGTTTTTTTTAATTATTATTGCAACTGGAATATTTTTCTCTTCAGCCATTTTTTTCATTTCTTCTATAACTTTTTCTGCTTCTCCAATTGTGTCTGGGAGTGTTTTATAAGGGATTTCCAATGTCTCAAGCAAAGGCAGTGTTACTCTGCCCATCTTCTTATGCTGTGGCTCATCTTCTATTCCGGGTTCTCCTCTCCATCCAATCATTAATAAAACTGGAATAGAATAAACCTCTGGGTCACACAAAGAAGTCAAAGGGTTAACAGTTTTACCTTCTCCAGCATTCTGCATATAAGCAACACTGATTTTTCCTGTAGCTAAATTATAACCTGCTGCAACAGCAATTGCTTCACATTCATTACAAGCAATAATATTAGTCAATCTTTTACCATGCTCATCAGCCAAAAAAGTCATCCAGTCCTTAAAAGTTGAATCTGGAACTCCTGTAAAAAATGTTAAATCATATTTCTTAAAAATTTTATATAAATTTTCGCATGAAATCATTTTAATTAAAAAATCTAAATTATCTATTTCCCTCCAGGAATCAAATTTAATATATCATCTATGGGCATGCAATGTTTTTCTGATGCTTCATGGCATCTTCCATGTCTTAATATAGACTCTGCTGTTTTTACCATTGCCGGATATGCGCTTCTTAACAAATGGTTTCCATAAATGACCATGCCAACCCCTGCTTTGATTAGCTCTTCCTCTGTAATAGTTGAATAAGAAGTGGGAACTACCACTAAAGGAACTTTATTTTCTAATTTATTGTATTCCTTGCAGAAATCAAGAATTTCCTTAGGATCTTTCTCTTTGCTGTGTATCATTATTCCATCAGCTCCAGCCGCTATATATGCTCCAGCCCTATTCAAAGCATCATCTATGCCTTTCTTCAATATCAGGCTTTCAATCCTTGCTATTATCATAAAATCCTCATTTACCTGGGCCTTTTTTCCTGCAGAGATTTTTTTACTGAAATTTTCTATTGTATCCTGTATTTGCTCAACGTCAGTTCCAAATAACGAGTTTCTTTTTGACCCTATTTTATCCTCTATAATGACTGCAGAAACTCCTAATCTTTCTAAAGTCTTGACTGTATACACAAAATGTTCTGTTAGTCCTCCAGTGTCTCCATCAACAATTAAAGGTATCGTAGTAACTTCAAAAATCTGGTTTATAGTCTGTAATCTTGAGGTTAAGTCAACTAATTCTATGTCTGGTTTTCCTTTAGAAGTTGAATCAGTTAAGCTGCTTGCCCACATTCCATCAAATTCCTTTACTATTTCTCCTTCAATAACCTTTGTTTTTTCAACTATCCTCCCGGTAAGGCCATTATGCACTTCCATTATCCTGACAAGCGGCTTAAGTTCCAATAGCCTCCTCAATTTTTTTAGTCTTATCTCTGGCGTTGTTCCAATTTCATTTAATTGGTTTATTAGTTGTGTTGAAGAAAGGTCAATTGTATACCCAGGCTCAATAAGCTTGCCTCCCCATTCCTTTAATGCTTCAATGACTCTTGCTCTGGTTTCTTTCTGAAAACCAGTTCTCCAATCAGTGCCATGAACAACATAGTCTGGCTTTAATTTTTTAAGGTTAGGTATGTAATCTAAAGTCTCCTGGGGTATTACATCTTTTACCCCTTTGATATTTTCTATTATTTTTTTTCTTCTATCATAAGATAGTAAAGGAAGTCGTTTAAAAGTAGCAATAGCCTCATCTGTTAATAAGCCAATAGTTACATCCCCAAGTTCTCTTGCTGTTTCTATTATCTTTATATGGCCATGGTGTATTATGTCAGTGCTCATGCCAACATAAACTTTCTTCATCTTTTGACCTCCTTTTCATAAATCTTAAAAATTTTATTGGCAATATTCTCTGTTGACAATTTCTCATAGAATTCTGGCTGTATGATCTCACCATTAATTTTTTTAATATACTCTGAACCTGGAACCTTTTTCCAGTTTGAGCCATAAACCAAAATAATTTTTGTATTTGGAAACTGTTCATGTATTTTTTTCAGATTTTCTTTTGGATCTAAGTCATTTTGAACCATAATCATGTCAACACATCTAAGATTAGAAATGATTGTTTTTCTTTCCTTTAAACTTGCTATTGGCTTGCTGCCCCTATAAGATTCAATTACTTCGTCAGTTACAACACCGCAAATATGAAAATCACCAAGTTCATTTGCTTTCTGCAATAAGCGTAGATGCCCATAATGGAACATATCTCCAGTAACAGAAGTATAGACTATTTTCTTTATTTTCTCTTTCTCAACTGTAACAATGTCCCCTTTCTTGACCCCTGAACCTTTTGGAATTGTTACGCAAAGCTGACCGTTTGATTTGTTTGCCCAGACTATCTTTTTCATTTTCTACTAGTGTGACTAGTAATAGTATTTAAATGTTTTGTTTCGTACATTATTTTAATACTAAGCACTCAATTTAAAAATTCTAGAAAAAATGAGAATATGCGGATTATCAGTGCATTAGCACAGGTTTTTCGAAGAATTTCTTTTTAAAAAGTTTGCTTAACTCTTCAAATTTCTTATTGCCTTCTTCAGTAAATTTTTCTGCAATCCTGATTTCAGGCCACATGTCTTTAGGAAATTTGCAATACATGGCAAATGTCCTATGCAACCCAAGAACTTCTTCTTTTGTGATATGGGGCATATTTAAAACATAATCTGACCTATAATCTCCTGCTAGATAGTCAGGAAGAATATACCCTTTTTCAACACATAAGTCATAAAGACTAGTCCCCTTATAAGGATTGTAAGCATGGACCATGATATTATCAAGATTTATTTTTCTATTGAGCTCTATTGTATCAAATATTTGCTCTCTTGTTTCCCCAGGGAAACCGATAATACTATTTGCAGATATCTGCATTTTTGTTTTCTTAAGAATTTTAAAAGCTTCGATAATCTGTTTATTACTCATCATCCTATGAATTACTCTTCTTCTGAACTCTTCATTTCCGCTTTCAATGCCGGCTGTTATAGAAACACAGCCAGCTTCTTCCAACAGTCTTGCATTCTCTTCATCTACCCCCTCTACCCTGACCTGGCACCAGAAAGGTAAACCAACTTTCTCTTTCCATAATCTTGAGAAGTCTCTTATTCTCTGCTTTGTGGTTGGAAGGAGCATCTCTGCAAGAATATAAACATATCCTAAACCATATTTATCCTTAAAATATTTTACTTCATCTATAAACCGTGGAATACTCTTTTGCCTGTAATTTTTATTGTTATGTATCTTATTAAGATGTTCATTAATGCAGTATGTACATGAAAATACACAGCCTCTTGTGATTTCAAAACACCCTGTCCTCCCTATCTTTCCAGACATTGGTTTGTAGATTCTTCTTTTATCAAAGATTTCCCAGTCTTGGTATGGGAGATCGTCTAAGTTTACTAAGTTACCTAATTTATTTTTATGCACCACCCCATCTTTTTTGACCCAAAAATTAAGTATTCCAGTGTAATCTTCTCCTTTACTCAATTTATCGCACAATTCAACAAAAGAGTTTTCAGCCTCTCCTACACAAACTATGTCCACATTCTTTTCACTTATTACTCTTTCGGGGGCAGTTAATGCAAAGGATCCTCCAACAACAGTCTTAATGTTTGGGTCAACACCTTTTGCAGCATTTATAAATTCCATGCCCATATTGAATGTTACTTCGACAGCAGATATACCAATTAAGTCTGGTTTATATTCTTCAACCATTTTAATGAAATCTTCTTTCATATCTGTTTTTTCAAAATATATGCCAAAATCTTCAAAATGGGTTTCTTTTACTTGTAGTGTCCTGACTCTTGCATCATCCCCGGTAAAACCTCTTGTGTTATAGAAAGTGGTATCAAACAGCTTAACTTCATTGGCTGCCAGTTTTAAGCATGCAGAGAGTGTAGCTAAAGCAGGAGGAATTAATGTGTCCATAGAAGTATTTGCATGTACCAGTAACACCTTAAATTTTTTATTATTATTGCTTTCCATTTTTTAATTAAAAATCAGATGTTCATATAAAAATTTTTCCGATAAAGTTATTATCAGGTATATTTTACATACAAAAGTTCTTTAATTCTCAGGCATGTAGGGTGTAAGTATATCTTTAGTTTTTTTAACCCATTCCCTATCTCTCTGTTTTTCTTCTTCTGGCATTGATTGCCAGTCCTTTAACCCCTGTAAACCGGTCAATTTTGCAAATTCTTTTCTAAAAAAGAATCTTCTTTCTGGTTCATCTTTGGTATGATAAACCCATTTTTTATCTTTTTCTTCCAGGTAGATATAAGACCCTTCTTCTTTGAAAATATCAATAAGTTGTGATAATTCCTCTATTCTTGTTGATTTTACGCTTTTAAATAATTTTTCTTTTATATTTTCTAGATTATAATATTCATTCTTAGTTGGAATAAAATGAAGATGAGCGTGATTGACAGTTTGGCCATAGACACCATGCTCAAATATAATTGGTTCAGAGAAATTAGACTTTATAGTGTCTTTTTTCTTAATTAGCATAAATTCTTCAATTAATTGTCTTGGCAAAGCGCCAAAACAAGTTATATGCTGTTTTGGTATAATCATAACATGCCCAGGCGCAAGTATTCCTACTCCAACCTTTATAAAGAAATTCTTGGACTCCCAAAGAATATCTGGTTTTATCTTATCAATTTGGCAAAATAAACAGTCTTTCATGTTATATTAAACTGAAACTTCTTTTTCAGTTATTGGTTTATTTTTAACTTTAAAATAACCACGCTTAGCTTCAAAAGTAAACCCATCCTTGCCATATTTCTTATAATAAAGTTCTGGATTTCTTTTGGTAAGGCCTTTGTTTATTTCTTCAGTTTTTATTCTGACAAGCTCCTCTAATTCTTGTGGTGTAAACTCATTTGTATGTATGTTCCCTATCTTAAAGGTTGTATCTCCAACTTTGAAGCCTTCCCTTAAGAATCCTTTCTTTTTGCATATTTCATAAAGTTCTGACCCTGGAATAGGCGAGGCAATAAAAAATGATGCAGAGTCGAAATTGTGTTTTTTTGGAAATTCAAATGTCTGCATAATCTGCTCTTTTGTTTCCCCAGGCATCCCTACAATAAAAAAGCCATGTATACTAATCCCTAACTCATGTGCTTTATCAACTAGTTTAGGGACTTTGCTTAAATCAAGTGGCTTTTTCATAAGTTCTGTAAGTACTTTTTGGTTCCCGCTTTCTATTGCAAATGTCAGCTGGTAGCATCCTGTTTTTGCAAATTTTTCAAGCAAGCTTTCATCAAGCGCCCAAACGGCTATACCTTGAGGAGTACACCAGACAAACTTTAACTTTCTTCCTAGTATCTCATCCATAATCTCATGGGCTCTTTTTCTGTTTAGACTGAAGTTATCATCGCAAAAATGTATCTCTTCAATGCCATACTTATTGATTAACATCTCTATTTCATCAACAACTCTTTTAGCCGATCTGGTCCTATACCTGTTACCCCAATAATTTGTAGTTGTGCAAAATGTGCATCTGGCAGAACATCCTCTTGAAGTGACTATTTGAGTTACCCTGTCCTTCATAGTGTAAGGTGATTGCGGAAGGTTAATTTTAATGTACTTTTCCATATTTAACAAATGCCTTGCAGGGTCTGGTAGGACATCTAAATCATGAATGTAGTTGGTTTTTGGATTTACAAATATATCCTTGTTTTTTTTATAACCCAAACCATCTATTGCGGATATGTCTTCTTTATTAAGCAATCTCCGAATTAAATGCAGAGTAGTAAACTCGCCCTCTCCAAGAGCTACATAATCAATATCCTTATTTTTTAATACCTCCCTAACAGTATATGTAGGATGGGAACCGCCAACAAAAATAGGTATGTCCGGATTAAATTTCTTTACTAATGAGCATATCATGAGTACATTTTCATCTTGTGTTGAAAACATCCCGGAAACCCCTACAAATTGCGGATTAAATTTCTTTATTATTCTATAAATATCTTCATTGTCAAGCCCAACCTGTACATAATCTCCCCTGTCTTTTTCATTCTCAAAACCTTCAACATAAGCATCAAGAATACTAACTTCAAAATTATTTTTCTCAAGAAGTGCAGCAATATATGCTAGTCCTAATGGAGGCATGCATCTCTTGTAATCTTTTTTATAGATTGTATAAGGCGGCTGGATTAACAGGACTCTTGCCTTATTTTTGTTTTTGATCTGCATTTTAAAAAATAAGGTCTTGACCATAGTTATATAAATATTTCTATGTTTTTTACACTAATTTATTCAGATGCGTATAACACTAAAATTTCTTATATAAAATTTAATAATATTTAAAATCAAAAATATTTATAAATGCCTAAATATTAACTTACATGATGAAAAAAATAAGGGTAGAATATTACAAGAATAAATGTATAGGGAATGGTAGCTGTGCAGCTATAGCTCCAGATTATTATAAATTAGTTGAAAACAAGGCAGTTTTAAAAAATTCTAATAATACAGACAAAGATGTTTATGTTATTGAAAGGAATTGTAATAAAAATACTGCAAAAAGTTTAATAGAAGCAGGCAGAGCATGCCCAGTGAATGCAATAAGAGTTATAGATTTAGAGACTAATAAGGACATTGTAAATATTAATATCAGGGAAGATGGTGTTAAAGAAGTAAAAGCGGGGTATGACGATTCAAAGGAGTTTGTGCTTGATAGTGCAGGATACTTTCTTATAAGGCTAGATAGAAATAATGGAAATATAGAAGTTGCTTTCTGTAATGAGAAAAATAAGATTATTCTGAAAGTTACTGGAAAAAATCCTACAGAAATTTACAAAACCATATTAAATAAAGAAAAGCTTGGTATAACGAGAGATCATGCAGCTTATCTTGGAAAAGAATTACAAAAAGCTTATTTGGCCTTAAAATACAATCTTAAATATGTGCAAGATAAAGAGCTAGATCTCAATAACAAATTAAAATAATTAAAATTCTCAAAAATAATAATAGTCAAAATTTAAATATTAGTTGCATAATATCGCAAGTATGACAAATACTCTTGTGATTGGTTTAGTTCTTTTATCTGCAATAATTCATGCATTTAGGGATTTTCTGACAAAAAAAGCAAAAGATAAACAGGTTTTTGTATGGCTATATGGAATATCGGGATTAATATTATTTCTGCCTATTTTTATTTACTTCTTATCTAGAGAGGGAATTAAAAATTCGTTTGGTTTCTACATTAGTATAGCTTCTGGATTTTTTATCTTTATCTATTTTTACTTTCTTACAAAATCTTATGAAAAAGGAGATTTATCACATGTTTATCCAATAATGCGTTCTGCACCTGCTTTGGTGCTTATATTCGCAGTTATTTTTCTTAGAGAGCAGGTTTCTATTATTGGGGTTTTAGGGATATTTTTAGTGCTTTTAGGCACATATACTATCAATATGAAAAAAATGTCCCTATCAGAATTATTCAAACCTATCAAATTAATATTTGAGAATAAGTCAGTTAAATTTGCATTTTTAACTTCAATTTCACTTGCCACTGTTTCAATTATTGACAAAATTGGTGTAAGTTATATACATCCAATGGTGTATTTTTATTTCATCTTTCTGTTTACATTTACCTTTTTTACTCCATACGTGCTGCATGTTAAAGATAAACTTTTAATAAAAAATGAATGGAAGGTAAACAAAAAAACCATTTTGATAAATGGATTTTTCTTGATTTTTGGTTATATATTAATATTAATTGCATTTACAATTGAGAAAGTCAGTTACGTTGTTGGCTTAAGGCAATTGAGTGTTGTTTTTGCAGTTTTGCTAGGAGGCTATATACTAAAAGAAGAGTATAGAATGATAAGGTTTACATCGTCTGCATTAATTTTTATTGGAATATTCTTAATTTCAATAGCGAACTAGATTTAGTTTTAAGTTATAGAAATAGTGGATATATCCTAATAAATAACATTTTCTTCATTTGACTTGATATGACCAAAAATCATCTTTTGCAATTCTGATGCAAGTTTCTTGTTTTTATCAAAAACATTATTTTTTTCTTCGGGATCATTCTCTAAGTTGTACATTTCCCATGTATTTGGTGTCTTATTATAGATTAATTTCCATTTTTTAAGTCTGACGCAAAAAACATTATGCTCGTGATGCGATGGCCACGGTCCATATAAGCCGCCAGTTTCTGAAAAAGCGATCCTGTCATCTTTTTCCTTTCCTTCTATAAAAGGCATTAGTGACTTTCCTTGCAAATGTTCATATGACTCGTCAGCATCTATTTTCAAAATATCTAGAATAGTCGGCATTATATCTATAGTCCTTGTCTGGAAACTTATTTCTTTTCCATTTATTCCTGGTATAAGGAATGAGCAGAAAACCTTAATTGTGTAATCATAAGTAAATGATCCATACATCCTCTCTCCAATTTTTTCTCCATTGCTGGTTCCATGATCGCTTAATAAAACTAAAACTGTGTTATTCAATAAACCTGAACTTTCTAGATGCCCATAAATTTCCTTAACATAAAGGTCTAAATTTTTAAGCCAAAAATTATAATTTTTTTTGTTGGTCTCATAATTATCAAAAAATTCCTTGCTAAAGTCATTGTATTTCTTAGCCACATTTATAATGCCATTAGTATGCAAGTTGCCATAGTGCAGGAGCAAGAAAAATTGTTTATTGGATGCATTTGATATTATATCCTTATGAAGTTTTATTAAATCGTCATTGTATTCGTCATGAGCGCGTATAGTATCAAAACCTTCATGTGGAATTATTGAATCGCTAACAAGATTTGCCTCGGTATAAAAGCCATTATTATGAAGGTATTGAAAAAGAGTTTTACATACATTCCTCTTGAATTTAAACATGTTAAAATATGAGTCAACGCCATGCTTTGAAGGGTACAAACCTGTGATTATAGAATTAAAAGCTGCTAATGTGTAAGGAGATGCTGTAATCATATTGGAAAAGAAAGCTCCTTTATTAAGGATATTTAGAAGCTTAGGGCAAAGATCAATCCTGTCATTTCTTAAGCCATCTAAGACAATAATAATTACATTTAATTTTTTCATAGTTCACTCAAGATAACCGAGATCTCTTAGTTTTTGTTTTACCTCTTCTTCCTTTTTTTCAGAATAGCCTTCTTTTTGGTTTTCAGCTGTTTCAATGCGTGACAGGACTTGCCTGAGTATATATGTCACATAATCTGACAAAGATTTAAATCCTTTCTCTTCTGCCCGTTTTTGCAGCTTTTTAGCTAGGTCTTGTGGTATTGATAATGATATTTTACTCGAATTTGTCAATAAACCCACCTCCATACCAGTTTAATTTATTTTAAAGGTAAAAGGTATTTATTGTTTATTTTTATAGTTTTTCTATTTATCGTAATAAATTAATTTATAAAATTTAGATTTTAATGTCTTGTAAGACATCCCGAATAACATCTTTTTCCTGTATCATCTTTGTGGCTTCTTCTGAATAAATAAGCTTTTTACTGTATAAATCTGAATTTTTTTTGAATATGTCTTTAAGCACTTTTCCATCAAGATCTTTAGGTAAAGGAACTCCTAGAATATGCAATACTGTAGGAAAAATATCAAGTATCGAGGTATCCTTTATAACACTTGTTTGAATTTCTTTGCCACTAGCTAAAAATATTCCATAGATATCAGAAAAATGCTTTCCTTTGAGGTTTAGCTTAAGGTCTTTAAACAGAACTTTTGAATCGTACGAGAAAGTAACATCATACCTATGCTTTGCTAATGCCACTATATCTGGAGCATATTTAGAATATTTTCCAGAGTAGATAGATTCTCTCTTATCCACTATTTGGAATACTTTCTCATTAGTGGACGGGTCCTCAAGCTGTTTGAGTTCTTTAATCAATTTGCTCCTCAATTTCTCATATTCATTTTCATCCAATCCATTTCTTCTTATACACACCCCAGGGTATTTATAATAAATGTTCGAGCTCCTGGTTAGTTCTCTCTGGAAAGTTTCTCTGATTCTTTTTGTTTTATTAAAGAAGATGACCAGTTTATACAAGGGTATTCTTTTATTTAACTTATTGTAGATTTTTGGTATAACCTTCTGCGCAATTGTCCTATTATCCTTAAGAAATCCATTTTTTTCAAGCCAGATTTTCATATTAACAGACCTTGTAGGGCTGGCACTAAATCCATGGTCTGAAACTATAAAGATGTAAGGATTTGGATTTTTGGATGAAAATGTCTTTATAAGGTCACCCACATAGAAATCTATTTTTTTGACAAGTTTTAGCATTACATCCTTTCTGTCAAAAAAAATATGTTGGAGCGTTCCTGTTTCCTGTGTAAACACATGCATAAAGAAATCCCATTTTTCGTTCATAAGCTCCTTTGACACATAATATCTTTTGTCCAACATATCATATAATTCTTTAAGAAATTTATACCGTCTTCCAATGACATATTCAGAATTAAGAAATGTATGTCTTCCATATCTTATCCTGATTTTGTAATCATACTTCTTCAAAAGAGACATAAGTTCCGGAGGGTATGAATAAACTTTCTCGTCAGCAGGTGTCAAAACACAAGATACCATACATCCATTTATTTTCTCTACAGGATAGGTATTTGGAACATTAATTACACAGCACCTTTTGTTATAGTGGGATAAGATTTTCCATATTTTTTCAGTTTTAATAAGCCTTGAATTTATTAGTGCCCCGGAATCGTCTATATATTCAAAGATTCCATGTTTTCCTGGGTTCTTTCCGGTAAAAAGCGAGGTCCATGCAGAGCAGCTTAGGATAGGTATTGTAGTTTTTAGATCACCCTTAGAGCCTTTTCTAATCAATTTACTCAAATTTGGAAGCTTACCATTTTTTATCCAAGGATCCAATAAAGTCCAAGATGTACCATCCAGTCCTATAATTAAAACACTATTTTTCATTTTATTATCCTAAGTGTACACAAATGTGTCAAAAACCACCCATCAATAAGTGGAATTTTGTTGTTTAAATAACGCTCAATTAATAGCCTCTTTATATATTTTTAGAGTTTTTTCAGCATTATGTTTCCAGAGTAAGTTATTTTTAACAAATTTCTGGCCTTCCTTCCCCATCTTATCTCTAAGGTTCTTGTTTTTAAGCAACAAGACTAATTTTTTTGTCAAATCTTGTAAGTTATTGGGGTCAATTCTATATCCTGTAACCTTATCAATGATTGCGTCACCAGTACCTCCTGATTTTCCTCCTATAACCGGCTTGCCCAGATAAGATGCTTCAATATAAACAATTCCAAATCCCTCTACACCACCTTTTTCTTTTATAGTTTTGCTCATAAGCACAAATATATCACATAAATTATAATAATTTGCAAGTTCCTTTGAGCTGACAAAACCTAAAAATCTTACATGATCTTGCAAATTTAACGATTTAACAAGGTTCTTTAGGTAACTTTCCTGTTCTCCTTTTCCAATAATTAGATAGGTAAGATTCAAAACATCTTTTATAACCTGTGGCAACACTTTGATAATTAAATCTATACCTTTCCTCTCAACAAGAGCCCCAACAGAGAGCAATATTAAACTGTTGTCTAAGCCTAGATCTCTTTTTAGTTTGAATTTATCTTTAGTTACTCTTAGCTTCTCAACATCCACCCCATTATTTACTACATATACCTTATTCCTATTTGTATTTACTTTAGCTAAGTCTGCAGTATAATTGCTTACCGCCATGATTTTTTTAGGGAAGGATAAATAAAATTTAATTAATAAATTATGAAGAAAATTTTTTGAGCATACATCAATACCATGTGTTGTTGCTAATAATGGAATATGCAGGAATTTAGAGCCTAGCCAGCAAAATAAAGCATTTGACCCTATAAAATGAATATGGATAATATCTATTTTGCCTTTAAGTTTAATTATCTTGTTTAGTAATTTAAAATTAAAAAATAATCCTTTGAAATGTTTGTGACAATTTAGTCTATATATAGTTATATTATCAATTTTCTCGACTTTGTCTCTGTTATTGCCGTTAGAGGTGATTACTTGCACTTTATGCCCTTGTTTTACTAATTCCTTAGCTTGTTCATGAATAAAAATGCCAATACGCGGATCTTCTGGGCTTGGGTAGATATAACTGATAATTAGGATATTCATTTTGTGCATATTTTAATTAATTGATAATAATATTCTATACCAAGGTAAAAGGGGCATAATATAAAAGTTACGATATAGATTGATATACTCTGAACCTATCATATATATAGTAGTATAAGACAAAAATAACGCATAATTTATATATAAGTTGTGTTTAGTAGATGGTATGATAAACCTACAAACACGAGAACTCGTTCTCAAATGGAAAAAAGAAG
>Ga0209541_10004541_pt1 | contig 24598 bp, 25 predicted proteins | sample RifCSPlowO2_01_FD_184027 | JGI IMG/M metagenome (GOLD analysis project Ga0209541, IMG submission 184027) | Groundwater microbial communities from Rifle, Colorado - Rifle CSP2_plank lowO2_0.1 (SPAdes) (version 2) | ecosystem: Environmental > Aquatic > Deep subsurface > Groundwater | place... | reverse complement strand
TAGCTTTTCTTAAATATTGGTATGTCAAATTCGTCTGTCATATTTTTATTTTTTAAATTAATTTTTATGAAAATTTACAAGAACTTATTTAACGCCATTATTTCTGCAGAGAATTTATCTTCAGCTTGGGATAAATTTAAAAACGGAAAAAGGAACAAAAAAGATGTCCAGTATTTTGAGTGGAGCCTTGAAGAGAATATTTTCAGCTTGCATAGGGATCTGAAAAATAAACTGTACAAGCATGGGGCTTATCATTCGTTTAACATTAAAGATCCCAAGCCAAGAAATATCCATAAGGCCCAGGTAAGAGATAGAATTTTGCATCATGCTGTTTTTCGGATTTTAAACCCAATTTTTGAGCCAGGTTTTATCTCAGCATCGTTTTCCTGCCGGGAGGGCTACGGCACGCACAAAGGTGTTCAATATTTACAAAACGCTTTAAGGATGGCAACCCAAAACGGCAAGGTTCCATGTTTTGCCTTAAAGTGCGATATTAAAAAATTCTTTGACACAATCGACCATGATATTTTGCTTGCCATATTAAAAAAGAGGATTAAGGATGAAAACACAATTTGGCTTTTAAAACAAATCATATCGAGTTTTTCATCCAATTACTCCTTACTTGGGATTGAAAAAGGTGTTCCGATTGGAAACCTGACCTCCCAGCTTTTTGCTAATATTTATTTAGGCGAACTCGATCGGTTAGTTAAGCAAGAGCTAAAAGTAAAATATTATCTTCGCTACACGGACGATTTTTTAATAATTTCAGAAGATAAAGAATATTTAGAAAAAATTCTGCCTCCGGTTGCCTCTTTTTTACAGGAAGAGCTTCGCTTGAAAATTCACGACGAAAAGACAAAAATACAAAAAACGAGCCGAGGAGTGGATTTTCTTGGCTACGTTGTTTTTAACAAATACAAGCTAGTCAGGACAAAAACCAGAAAAAGGATATACGGAAAGTTTAAAATGAAAATCGAAAACTATATTGAGGGGAAAATTTCCAAAAATTCTCTTTCGCAGTCGCTTCAATCTTATCTCGGATTTTTATGTCACGGCGAAAGCCTTGCGATAGTAGAGACTTTTAAGAGAAAATACTTTTCGGCTATAAACTAAATCTCAAGGGCTTTTTTTTGTTTTTGGCTGTGCTATTATTGAATAAAATCTTAATAAAAACACTTTACTTCTAAATATATGAAATTAAAAAAGCAGGATCCGCAGATTGCAAAATTAATAGAGTTGGAAACAGAGAGGCAGAAAACCTCTTTAGAGATGATTCCTTCAGAGAACCATTCTTCGTCCGCTGTCAGAGAGGCTTTGGGTTCTATTTTAACTGACAAATATGCTGAAGGGTATCCGGGTAAGAGATATTATTCTGGATTGCAATATTACGATATTTTGGAGAATTTGTGCATAGATAGAGCAAAAAAATTATTTCATGTAGAGCACGCCAATGTCCAGCCGTATTCCGGCTCTCCGGCCAACCACGCGGTTTATTTGGCGGTTTTAAATCCCGGCGAGACGGTAATGGGCTTGGCATTGCCAATGGGCGGGCATTTAACGCACGGCTGGAAAGTTAATTTTTCCGCCAAATTTTTTAATTCCGTGCAGTATGTGGTTGATGAAAAAACAAATTTAATAGATTACGATGCTGTGAAAAAGCAGGTTCAGGAAGTAAAACCAAAATTAATGTGGGTTGGGGCCACTGCTTATCCAAGAATTTTTGATTGGGCGAAGTTAGCCGAAGCCGCTGATTCTGTTGGCGCTTATTTGGCAGCAGATATCGCCCATATTGCGGGACTTGTTGCCGGAGGAGTTCATCCGAGCCCTGTGCCATATGCGCATATTGTTACGACAACCACGCACAAAACTTTAAGGGGGCCAAGAGGCGGTATAATAATGGCAACAAAAAAGGGTTTGGAAAAAGACCCTGAATTGGCCAAAAAGATAGACAAAGCAATATTTCCGGGCTTGCAAGGAGGGCCTCATATGCATCAAATAGCGGGAATTGCAGTGTGTTTGAAAGAAGCATCAACGCAGGCGTTTAAAAAATACGCTAAACAAATAGTTAAAAACGCAAAAGCTTTAGCTGAATCATTAAAGTCTTATGGTTTTAAGCTGGTTACCGACGGAACTGATAATCATCTAATCTTGATTGATTTGAGAAATAAAAATATTTCAGGCGGGGATGCTGCGACGAGATTAGAGGAAGCGGGAATTACAATAAATAAAAATACTATCCCTTATGACCCGGCTCCTCCGTTTAAGCCGTCGGGGATTCGCCTGGGCACGCCGGCTGTTACAACAAGAGGAATGAAAGAGAAAGATATGAAAAAAATAGCCAAATGGTATAATCGCGTTATTTCTGACGAAAAATCGGTAAAGAAAGTTCGGGAAGAAATAAAATCGTTTTGCAAAAAATTTCCGCTTCCCAAGTAACATAAAAAATGTTTTCAGTCTTTAGAAACATAAATCGTTTTGCCGGCAAGTTAAAACTGCTTGATGCATTTGCTATTTTTTGTGCAAGATATCTATTATATTTATTGATGATTTTTTTGCTGGCAGTCGCTATTGCCGCTAATAATTGGCGCGTATTTTTTTATCCGTTATTGTCCGGATCATTCGCGGCATTTGTGTTAAATAAAATAATATATATTTTTTATAAAGGGCATCGCCCCGCCGTATTTCAGGGTGTAAAAGTGCTCATATTGGTTCCTAAGAATCCCTCCTTTCCGTCACGGCATGCGTCGCTGCTTTTTGGAATGTCTTTTTATTTATTTTTTTACAACGCGCCCTTGGCAACAATTTTTCTTATATTTTCTTGTATTGTAGGAGTTGCCCGGGTTTTTTCCGGAGTGCATTGGTTTCGCGACATTGTTGCAGGAGCATTTATGGGGTTTATATCTGCCCTAATAGTTAACGGAATATTAAATAATATAATCATATGAAAATTGTATTTTTAGGTGTGGGCGAGGCGTTTGATGAAAACTATCCTAATAATTCAAGCTTGGTTCTAACGGATAAAACTAAACTGCTTTTAGACTGCGGGTTCACTGTCCCCTCTCAAGTTTGGAAGTTTAATCCCGACCCGAGTCTTTTAGATGCGATATATATTAGCCATCGGCACGGAGATCATTTCTTAGGCCTACCGGCATTATTTTTAAGGATGTGGGAAGGAGGAAGAAAAAGAGATTTAGAAGTTATCTGCCAGAAAGATTTTAAAGAAGAGTTCAGCGATTTTATGGAATTTGTTTATAAGGGTTTTCAGAAGAAGTTTGAATATAAAATTAATTTGGTTGAGTCAAAAGACGGCGAAAAAATAAATTTTCAAGACCTGAAACTATCTTTTGCAAAGACAGTGCATTCTGGTGAAAACTTAGCAGTTAAAATAACCGATGGAAAAAATGTTTATGCGTACGGCGGAGACGGCTCGCCAATACCAGGAACAGATTTTTATAAGGGATTAGACTTGCTGGTTTTAGAAACTTATTTGTACGACCAGGAAAAGATTGGACATTCATCAATTGTTTCTGCAATAAAATTTGCCGAGGATAATAATGTTAAATGTTTAGCCTTAACCCATATGAACAGAGATTTTAGGAAGAATGATTTGCCGAAAATAAAAGACAAAATTAGAAGCAACAAGCTTAAAATTATAATTCCCGAACCGCTTGAAGAATATAATTTATAAAATAAAAACCCTCGTGCAAAATCGGGATTTTTTTAGTGTCCGAGATTTAATTTTTTTCTGGTTTTACTAAATCTAAAAATTCGTTAACATTTTTAGATAATCTGACTTGGTACGCTGTTCTCTGATGAAAACCGTATTTGTTATTCTCTTTTATCTTGTATATTTTTGGTTTAAAACCCAAAGAAGTCATCATGCTGTAAAAATCGTCTGCTAACTTGGGAATAATAGTTTTGAATATAACCATTTTGTACTTTCTATCCATGTAAATTGAGCCATCGGTTTCTATTAATCCTCGCAAGCAATTAATTTTGTACTCGTTGTTGTTTTTTATCCAATCTGGGATAGAGACTTTTTGTAAAAATTTGGAGCCGCCCCCCGCTTTCCATCCTAATAAATTTTCTAGATGATTGGAATATACGCTCACGTCGGCGCAACCTTGTTTTTGTTCTGAACAACTTACTTTATTCTGTGGAAATAAAGATTTCAACGCAAAAATTATGCGCCGCATTAAAAGAGGATATTTATTATCACAGGTAATCCTAAGCCGTGTAGCACGGTCATTCGGATTAGAGAGGTTTCCATCGCCAATCGCTAAGCCTATTACGTAGGCCTGCAAGGACTTGTCTTCGTTTATTAGATTTTTACGAAAATATCCTCGCATAATGTGCCGTCGGTGGGAGTCGAACCCACACGCCCTTACGGACAATTGATTTTGAGTCAATCGCGTATACCATTCCGCCACGACGGCATTTTTTTATTATTTTATATTTTAACAGATTTTTAGGCAATTTTCAAGACTATTTCCATGAGGCGTCCACAATCCTTTCGGGGAATTTTTCAGATATTTTTTTAAAATTACTGCACGATAATTTATGTAAAACAGTGGCTCTGTTTGGGGCAAGATATGCGCCGACTTTATCTCCTCGTTGCGGGTTGCAGCACTTAGCTATATGTATAAGCATTCTTCTTTGTCCGGCGATGGATATGTGGCCTATATTGTCCTTCGAAAGTTTTATTTTTTCTTCACGCCATTTTTTAGAGGCCTCAGAGATTTCTGTGAGTTTTCTCTTTATAAATCTGGAAAACGGCAGCCTAAAACCGCTATCACCTTGGTCTGTTAATCTCTTGATGTTAGATTTTGCCAGAGAGGTTTTGACAAACCTTAACCAGTCTTTTGAAGGCAACTTCTTTTTATTTACAGTGATTTCTACAACATCTCCATTTTCCAAAGTACGGTTCAGCGGGACTATTTTTCCCTCTATTTTTGCTGATTCACAATGGTTTCCTATGTCTGAATGGACGGCGTATGCAAAATCTACCACAGTGGAGTTTTTGGGCAGAACAATAACATCTCCCTTCGGGGTAAATGAAAATATCTTGTTTGGAAAAAAATCTATTTTAAAACTCTTCCAAAAATCAGAAACGTCTTTTACCCCGTTAGAAGTTTGTTTTTTTTGTATTATTTCCATGTCGCCCTGACTTCTAACGGGGTTTAACCAGCCAAAATTGTCACCTTCTTTTTTAAGATCAATTTTTTCTTTATATGACCAATGGGCGCATACGCCAAATTCAGCCTCCCTGTCCATTTCATCTGTTCTTATCTGTATCTCTGTTATTTTTCCTGCCGGAAGAAAAACCGTCGTATGGAGAGATCTGTAGCCGTTCATTTTTGGCTTGGCTATATAATCATCTATTTCCTCAGAAATCGGTCCAAAATGTTTGTGTACGATTCCTAGGGTTCTGTAGCAACTTTCGATATTAGGTGCAATTATTCTTAGTGCAAGCAAATCGTGTATCTTATCAAGATCCATATCGTGGCTGACGAGCTTTCTATATGTGCTCCAGTATGACTTTGCTCGATAGTTTATATCTAAAAAATTTATCCTTTCTTTTTTTAATATTCTTTTTAATCGTGGAATAAACCTTTTTAGATATTTTTCTCTTTGTTCATATTCTTCCTTAATATTTTCTTTAAGCCAATTAAACCTCTTTGGCATTAATTGGAAAAATGCCTTATCTTCGAGGGTTCTCCTTATCTCAGATAACCCAAGTCTATTAGCAATTGGCACAAAAATTTGGAGAGTTTCAAGAGCAAATAACTTTTGTTTTTCATTGGACAAAGGATAAAGATGATCTAATCCATCTAGTCTTGAAAAAAGCTCAACTAAAATTACCCTTAAGTCTCCAGACAAAGCTAAAAACATCCTTCTTACATTTTCAGTATTTTCTTTGCCAAAACTTTTTTTGTCCCTTATTCCTATAGATAAAGAGTATCTTACCTTGCTTAATGTAGATATTTTCCCTACCAGCGCGCTTATCTCCTTTCCAAATTTTTTTTCAATTTCTTTAAGCTCTATTTTTCGAATAGCTTCTGGAATGTCATCTAATATATCATGCAAAATCCCCAAGGAGATTGTTATCGGGTCAAGCTTCATTTCATCTAGCATCAGAGCAACTCGAGTGGCGTGGGTGATATATTCCTCACCAGAAAGGCGGTATTTTCCTTTATATGCTTTTTTTGCAAAAGCAAAAGCACTCTCGATCATTTCCGGGTTTGAGCTGTGCTTTATTATTTTTTCTATATTAGCAGCCATTAGCTTTTACTCTTTAACGTAATCACATTCCTTGTTAGAACATTTTATTTTTCCTGTACCGCGAGAAGCGTTGCCCTTTTCTATAAGTATTGATTCACATTTGGGACAAAATTCGTTTATGGGTTTATCCCACAAAGCAAAATCGCAAGCTGGATAACGATTACAGCCGTAAAATATTTTACCTCTTTTAGTTTTTTTAGCAGTTAGCTTTCCCTCTTTGCATTTGGGGCAATTAATATCCAAAGCGTCTTGTCCTTTTGTAAGAGATTCTGTATATTTGCATTCCGGGAATTTTGAGCACGCATAGAATTTGCCAAACCTGCCAAATCGCTCAATTATGGGGGCTCCGCATTCGGGACATATTTTATCTGTCTCCTGTATAAGATCTTTTTTTTCTACACTCTCATATTTTTTCGCAAGATTTTTAGCAAAAGGTTCATAAAAATCTTTACATGTTTTTTCCCACGTATCTTTACCTTCTGAAATCTCATCTAATTCCTTTTCCATTTTTGCTGTAAAATCGATATCAACAATTTGTGGGAAATTTTCTACCAAAACATCATTTACTATGATTCCCATTTCTGTCGGAAAAAATTTCTTCTGGTCATTTTTTACTACATAGTTTCTATCCTGTATCGTCGAAAGCGTGGGGGCGTAGGTTGATGGCCTTCCTATGCCGTATTTTTCCAGGACCTTTATAAGACTAGCTTCGTTATATCTTGCCGGCGGTTCCGTGAAGTGTTGGTCATTGTTTAGTCTGACAAGACCAAGCTTGTCGCCTTTTTCTAGGTTGGGCAGTTGTTTTTCTTCAAATTTTGCGTGATAAACTTTCAGAAATCCGTCAAACTTCAAGGTTTGTCCATTTGCCTTAAAAGTATAGTTATTTGCAGTTATATCTGTAGAAACCGAGTCAAAAACGGCTGGTGCCATTTGGCTGGCAATGAACCTTTCCCATATTAAAGTGTAAAGCTTTAGCTGTCTTGAGTCGATTTCACTTATTGATTTTGGTTCTCTCTCGGCATAGGCAGGTCTTATCGCTTCGTGCGCTTCTTGAGCAGAGCTACTTTTAGTTTTATACTTCACAACTTTTCCAGCCCAATAATTTTGACCGTATTTATCGGATATGAAATTTTTGGCTGCGTCCAATGATGTTTCAGCAAGATTTAAGGAGTCGGTTCTGTGGTAGGTAATATGTCCTTCTTCGTAAAGGCGCTGGGCCAACATCATGGTCATCTTAGAAGAGAATTTGAACCTTTGCCAGGCAGTTTGTTGTAATGTGCTTGTTTTAAAAGGAGGGGCGGGATTTCTTCGAGTTTCCTTTTTTTCTACGGCCTCAACCAAATAGCTTGCCTCATTTAAGTCTTGTAAAATTTTATCTGCCTCTTCTTTATTTTTAATTTCAAGTTTTTCTATACTTTTTCCGTTCTTTTTTGATAAACTAGAGCTAAACTCTGTGTCCCCTTTTTTCAGCAGGGCTTCAATACTCCAATATTCTTGTGGTATAAACTTTTCGATTTCTCTTTCCTTCTCAACGACCAACCTAACCGCTACCGACTGTACGCGTCCGGCAGAAAGACCCTTATTAACTTTTTTCCAAAGAAATGGCGAAAGCTTATATCCTACAATTCTGTCTAATATGCGCCTTGCCTGCTGAGCATTAACTAAATTCATATCAATATTCCTTGGCGATTGTATGGCTTCCTCGATGGCCGTTTTAGTAATCTCGTGAAACACAATCCTTTGAGGGCTTTTTAATTTTAAGGCCTCTTGCAGGTGCCATGCGATAGATTCTCCTTCGCGGTCTTCGTCGGTAGCCAATATGGTATGGTCTGCTTTTTGGGACTCTTTTTTTAATTCGGAGACAATTTTCTTGGCTTTTGCCGGTATAACATATTCTGGTTTAAACCCTTTTTCTACGTCTACTCCCAATTTTCTTTTTGGCAAATCTCTGACGTGGCCGAAACTCGCCTTAACTACGTAATCCTTCCCTAAAAATTTTCCTAGAGTCTTCGCCTTAGTCGGACTCTCCACTAGTAGTAAAATCATTCTTATTTTTGTTAATAATATTGTATTTGTGTATCCCCAACGAATGCGCCTCTCCTTGAACGGCAGACCATTTTCTTCCAGGTAATAATGATAACATTTTGTCTTTTGGTGTGGATTTATAAAATCTACGAATAATTTGTTTCTCTTCGTTTGTATAATTTTTTCTAATTTTTATTTTTATATTGAAAGCTTTTTGTGCTAATTTATATTTTCTCTCAAGATATAGTTCGGCATTCTCGTAGAGATATTTAATTAAAGTTTTGGCAGTGTTTGCTCTATAAGCAACATAAAAAAGAAATTGGCAACGTTCATTTTTTTTGACCTTAGTAATTTTTGAATTGATATTAAATTTAGAGAGAAAATGATTTTGTATAAAGGTAATGGTATTTTCCCCTCCGCAAACGCTTAATGTTGGATAGTTTCCTTTGTTAAAACTTATACTTCCGTCCCCATCAAATATTCCTCGAATAAAATCTTTGATATATTTTTTGGGAACATTTGGTATATCTTCTCTTAAACTTTTTCTATATTTAATTCCTAACTTTTTCAGGTCATTTACGATTGTTTGATTTGTAATTGTAAAATGATTAGCAATTTTGCACAAAGATATTTTATGTTTTGATGACAACTCTTTTTTTATTTTTTCTAGAATATCAGTATCTCTTTTTTGAACTCCAAATTTTAATGCATCGCTGTATCCTTTATACGTACCTTCGCCAATACAACCATCAGATAAAATATACCCGAGAATATAGGCCATATTTGCAGACCATTTTTTAAAATAGTTTTCATTCACGGCAAGTCGGGAATGATTTCGATTTTGCTTAAGCCCCAATCTTTCTCCTTGAGCCCAAATAGCAATTTTAGATCTTCTCGGCAAAAGTTTTTGAAGTTTTGCTATGCACAGTTCACAAAAATGTTTTTTCAGTATCTTGTTCTCATTGGGTTGCCACAATTTAGCGGACGGCAATTCTAAACTCATTGCCTTGGCTACAATAGTGGCTTTTGTCCTGTTGGGAAATATTTTTGCCAAATCTTTAACCCTCAAAACAGGATAGTATTTTTTCAAATCGGAGACTTCTTTTTTGGACCAATGTTTATACATTAGTTAATTATAACATTCAGTAGGAGTTTCAACAATGACTAATTCTGTTTTTTCCTCTCTTTACCTTCAGTTCCGGTTTCAAAAAATAAAACATTCAAACTTCTTTGTGTCGGTATAAACGCTAAATCGGCATGGCACCAACGAAGCGGGAAATGTGAACTTTCTTTATCAAAATCGCTTACTTCTACTTCCCCTCCATCACTCGTCGGAATCTGTTTGCTTGCTCTTATCAAGTCTTCGTGACGCGAGAAGCCAGAAAAATTCGGGTTCCAGTCTCCAAAAACAAAAACTGGTGTATTGAAATACATGTCGCCCCAAATTCGGTTTTTTCCAAAGCAGAAAGCGTAATGTCTGCGGTGGCTTCTCTGAATTTTTTGGAAATAAAGCCCCTGGGATTTGAACGCCTTAATACCACCTTAATGCCGTTTTAGATATTCACTCGGCTCGTCTTTATTCTCTCTAAAATAAGCCATTTCATAATTTATTATATGGACGAATGTTCCAAGGCGAGGATATAGACCATTGGTTAAAAAAAATATGTCGCATCGAATTTTTTATCTGCACTCCAAACTTCAGGTGCAATTTGAGTAATTCACCCACCACTATCCGTATATTGACCAGTAGTGTTGCACAGACCTTCTGGAAAAGGGGGCAATAATTCTCGTCTGAGAATTTTTTTATACCAGTTTCCTCTCGTCGTTCTTTTGGAAGTTCAATAACTTTTTCGCGGTAAAGAACTCCCAAGTCTTTATCTTCAACGACTTCACTCCATCTACCGGATTTCCCTTCTGGTTCAATGAAACCATCTGGCATTTTAACCTCTGGCTGTGGCTCTATTTCTGTTTTTGGTTCTTGTTGCGGTTCGGCGTCTTCGTGTTTTGAAGTTTCGTTCATATTTCTTAAATCTAATTTAACGAATATGTGTTGGCTCTTAGACTGCGTATTTTACCCGAAATTTCCATCAACGCAAGGGATGTTGCCACAACTTGCGCGCTTAATTTTGTTTTTTCAATTATTTTATCAATGTTAAGCGGTTCGTCTCTTAACGCATTTATGATCGCTCTTTCTTCATTGTCTTCTGGTTCAGTATTGTTCTCTGGAATTTGTTTTATCTTCACACCCAGTTCATCTAAAATATCGCGCGCGCTGGTTATCATTTTTGCGCCCTCCTTTATTAGCTTATGAGGACCCTCTGAATTTTTAGAATAAATTTGGCCAGGGACGGCAAATAATTTTTTATTTTGCTTTAAGGCAAAATTGGCAGTTATTAAGGATCCGGACTTTTCCTTCGCTTCTATTACCAATACGGCTAAACTTAATCCCGAGATTATTCGGTTTCGCCTTGGGAAGGAAAATTTTGACCCTGACGTTCCGTCCGGCAGTTCAGAAATTAAGCATCCGCCGTTCTCGATAATATTTTTTGCTAGGCCTAAATTTATCTGTGGATAAATCGATTTCTCATCTAATCCCGTGCCAAGTACCGCAATCGTTCTCTTTCTTTTTTCAACAACAGCCCGATGCGAAAAAGTATCAATCCCCGGCGCCAATCCTGAAACTACGGTAAGCCCGGCGTCTGCTAATTCCCCCGATATTTTTAGGGAGACTTGTTGTCCATAGGGAGAATACCGTCTTGTACCAACAATTGCTACGCATTTTTCATCCGGTCTTGGCAAGACTCCTCTGTAATATAAAATCTTTGGCGCATCTTTAATTTTTTTTAACTCTGCGGGATATTCTTTCTCCTCAATTTTGATTTCAGCCGTTTGCATTTAATTATAATAACATGAAAATAATATAAATTTGTACTTCTTGTAATTTTTTTATTTTCGTGTTAAAACATAAACTAGAAACTTGACATAGTTAAACGCAAGCAGGGAGGTGCCGAATGGGATTAAGAAGATTACTTAAGTCGATTCTAGGTGGCCCTGTAGAGGTTGTTATAAATCTAGAAGAGATTATGGCAGTCCTTTTCCACAGGGGAAACAAGCTTTTACTAGACAGTGTGACATTCTTGCCTGACGGGAAGGTTGTTGGTAGGCTTCGGGTTAGACAGGAGATTTGTGAAGGCCACGAACCGATACCAGGCCAGCCGGTAATGAGGGGAGTTGATTTGGTAGAAATGTCTTTTCAACTTCTCGGCATTATGCTTGCGAAGGATGAGGATCTGGCAGACTTAAGGGGCAAGGTCTTTGTGGCTCGGGAGACGGGTTCACTAAAAGTTCGAAGCGGATTTATATATGTTGGCGAAGAACTTGTACTGGAAACCCGAACCGATGTGGATCTTGAGGATATGGGCCACGGTCTTATAAAGGTCTCAAGTTGCCGTATGACCACAAAGGTTGATGGGAAGACAAGGGCGTCGGTAGACTCTGTTACCCTTGTAGGGTTTCCCGATCCATCTTCCGTTGAACCGCCAGTAGAAACCTCGGCGAAAGATGACGAGGCAGAGACCAGCTAGAAACTGGTCTTTTTATTGCCTGCCCGGTTAAATACCGCGAAGTGGTAATTTCGCTTTCAGCGAAATTATTTAACCGGGTGAAAATTTTTCCACGGCTTCAGACAACATCTGAGAGTATAAATTAAGCCCAATCCTGTTTATTGCGCCGGATTGTTCCTTGCCCAAAATATTACCGGCTCCTCTTAGTTCTAAATCTCTTATAGCAATCCGATAGCCGGCCCCTAATTCTTGGGCGTCCTCTAATATTTTTAACCTTTCTTTTGCTAACAAGGTTAAGGATTTTTTATTATACATAAAGTAAGCAAAGCTCTTAGTTTGAGATCTGCCGACCCTGCCCCTTATCTGATGTGCTTGAGAAAGTCCCAGCCGCGTGGAGTCTTCAACTATAATTGTATTTACGTTCGGCAAATCAAGCCCGCTTTCAATTATAGTCGTGGCGACCAAAACATTTGTTTTTTCTTTTTGAAAGTCATCCATTATCTTTATTAATTTTTTCTCTGGCATCCTGCCGTGAACCAAACTAAACTTTGCTCTTGGACAAAGGTTTTTTAACTCTTCGGTTTTAGCTTCAATGCTTTGGACTCTGTTATGTAAAAAATAAACCTGCCCCCTTCTTTTTATTTCAAGATTTATTATTTTCTTAACAGTTTTTTCAGAATACTCCAGAACTTCTGTCTTGATGCTCTGTCTGCCTTCGGGCGGAGTTTGCATTAAGCTTATATTTTTAAGAGACGAAAGCGCCAGATAAATCGTGCGGGGAATTGGGGTTGCAGACAAACTTAAAACATCTAAATCTGCTTTTATTTGTCTTAGTTTCTCTTTCTGTTTTACGCCGAATTTTTGCTCGTCATCAATTATTAAAAGCTGAAGATTTTTTCCGCCGGAGGCGGATCCGCCTATGGCGGAAAGCACATCTTTTGACAAAAGACGGTGCGTTCCAATAATAATATCTACCATTCCTTCTTCTAAATCTTTTAAAATTTTCTTTTGTTCCGTTTTAGATTGTAATCCTGAAAGCAGGGCAATCCTCACCAAAGAATTATTTTCTCCGCCCAAGGCGGATCCGCCTAGGACGGAGAACCTTTTTTTAAATGAATTAAAGTGTTGGTTAGCTAAAATTGTAGTGGGGCATATCAATGCCGTTTGTCTGTTGTTTATTAAGGCTAGCAGGGCCGTTCTCATAGCTACCTCTGTTTTTCCAAAACCTACATCTCCGCACACTATTCTGTCCATGGGCCTTGGTTTTTGAAGATCCTGCTTAATATCTTCTATCGCTTGAGTTTGGTCGGGAGTTTCTTGAAAGACAAAACTGGATCTAAATTGCGACTCAATTTCCTCATCTTCTATATAAGGCGACCTTTCAGATGTTTCTTTCTGCGCGTAAAGTTGTAAAAGTTCTTTAGCTAGTTCCTCAACATTTTCTTTTATCGCCCTTTTTGTTTTCTGCCAGAGCGATGATCCCAAGCGAGAAACTCTTGGGTCTTGGAAGCCGACATATCTGGAAAGCTTTCTTTCGAGACCCAAGGGAATATAAAGTTTGTCGCCCTTATCATACTCAAGTATATAATATTTTTTCTCTTCCGTTTCATCCTTTCCATTTTGTATATAAAATGAGCGGTCGGACATTTTATATAAAGTATCGTCGAAAGAGGTAAAGCCAGTAAATTTTCCAATTCCGTGGTCTAGGTGGACTAAATAATCTCCCGGCTTTGATCCTTTTATTTCAGAAAATATTTTTTGGGATTTTAGTTTCTTTTTTAATATTTCCCGAGATTTTTTTTCGTCGTCGATTTTTACGTCTAATAGTTTTATTGAATCAACTTCGTTTCCCAAAAAATCCAGTCGCGTGGCGTTTGTTGAGTTAATCGGAAAAATATCGACTATCCCTCCCCGTTGCGAGAACTCGCCCGGATCGGAAACCTTAAAAACCTTTTCATAACCCATTTCGTCTAGCTTTCTTAAAAATTGTGAGAACTGATAACTATGATCTTTTTCTAAAAAGATTATATTATCTTCAAAAAAGCTTTGCGTACGGCGGGCCTTCAGTATTTTTTTCAAATTTTCTTCAAACCAAACACCCGACTTCTCTAAAAAGTAGGGGGTGATGCTGACTATTAAAATCTGGCTTATGCTTTTATCCGTTATGTTCATTCATAGCCCTATCTAATCCTTCTTTTATTAAAATATCAAGAGTGGCGGTTGCTTTTAAGATGGCTTTGTCTGCCTCTTTTTGTTCTGACTCCGAGAACTTTCTCAAAACGAATTGTTCGGGTTCGGCGGGTTTTCCTGAGGCCGAAATTACGCCAATTCTTATTCTTATAAGGTTTTCATTTCCGATGGATTCTATAATTGATTCTACGCCCTTATGACCGGCTGATCCTCGATTTTTTACAATTTTTATTTCTCCCAAGGGTAAGTCTATATCGTCGTGTATAACAACCAGCATTTCGACGGATCTGTTTTTTATTATGGCTTTTACCGCTTTCCCCGACTCGTTCATAAATGTTTGCGGTTTCACTAAAATCACACTTTCATTTTCAGAGGTCAAGGAATTAGATTTTTTGTCTATTTTAAAATCCGGGAAGCTGTTTTGCTCTGCAAATTTATCTATAGAGTTAAACCCGATGTTATGGGGCGTTTTTTCAAACTTTACGCCCGGGTTTCCCAAGCCAATTATTATAATCATGAAGGAGGAAGGGATGTTAAAATTTATTTTTACATCCCGACCGAGTGATTGATTATATAAATAGCAGAGCTATTTCTATAATCATATGGTAGTTTGTTAATTAAGCAATTATTCACCCAATTAAATAAGAATTGAGTTTATTCCACAAGGCAACTGCTCAATTCTTATTTTTAAATTCTCTGTGTGTTTTATGTCCATACAGATATACTTTGGCAAATTTTTAAACGCATGTAAAGCATATGACTTATTATAAATAAATTTAAAATTATTTAACAGGGTAAACTTTTTCTGCCTTTTCCAATAAAAACCAATTATCTTGACATTAATTTATAGTAGGTTTATCATAATCTCATAAGCATTAAGCAAGAAAGGAGGTTAGCCAATGATGCTGTTGCACATTTATATCAACATCTAACAGAAAGGAAGGTGATCTAGTATCTACCACGGGGAACAAGAGGGGTGGTGTAGCATCTCTTGTCAAATCTCGGAAATCTATCGAAAGGATGCGAAATGTTGCAAGCTACAGTCCAACTCCCAAAAGAGTTGGCAAAATTCCTCAGAGGACACCGGGTGTCTGCGAATTCCACTCAAAAGCTACTGGAATTCGCGGCCGATGACATCAACGCCCATGGCGCCAAGCTGGTTCCCGGCTGGCAAGATATTGCCTGGGACGAAGTGCCGTCTCTGTTGCGGAGAGCCCGCGGCGAGCCGGAGCCCGATGAGGACCGTAGCTGTATCAGGGGCAAGAAGCCTCCGTACAAGAAGCCGGATCCCCGGCGCTTCCCCGGGCGCGTTGGCGCCTAATCTCTCTCTGCGGCAACAACTCAAGGGCCGTACGCATCCGCGTACGGCCCACTTTTTTGCTTTAAAACTCGTCTTGCCCTACTTGCATCCTGCCAAAAAGTATGCTAAAATACTGGAATTAACCTATAAGTTTTGTAAATTAAACATCATGCTAGAATATAATAATGAGCAAGAAAATATAGAATTTGTAAAGCCAGAAAAGAGGACAAAGAAGTTTCTGTCTTTTATTTTTGAGCTTGTTAAAATAGCCGTCATAGCTTTTGTGATAGTGGCTCCAATTAGGTATTTTCTTTTTCAGCCGTTCATTGTAAGCGGAGCTTCTATGGCGCCCAATTTCGCTAGAGGAGATTATTTAATAGTAGATGAAATTTCTTACAGGTTTTCTGCGCCTCAAAGGGGAGACGTGGTTGTTTTTGACGCAGGTTTTATTCCTGATTATTCCGGCCAGCGTTTTATTAAAAGAGTTGTCGGGCTGCCAGGAGAAATAGTGAGTGTTTTGAATGGCCGAGTCCAGATAACCAGAGATGGAAATGTGACCGTTCTAAACGAAAGATATTTACCCGGCGACCTAGAAACATCCGGAGATAAAGAAATTACACTTGGCGCAAATGAGTATTTTGTTTTAGGAGACAATAGGGCATATTCTTATGACTCAAGGATGTGGGGGGTTGTGCCAGAAAAATATATAATCGGCAAAGCATTTCTAAGGATTTTTCCTATAACATCATTATCGGGAATTTCTCGTCCGGCCTATTAAAAAGCAAATATATAAGTGAGCAAACTTAAATACAACCTTCTACTTACTTTTTAAATGATGGTTGCGAGCAGTTTCTCGAGAAAAAGTTTAAGAACTAAAAAGAGGGCACTAAACAAATATATAAATGAGTAAACTTAAATATCAAAGCATAACAGGAATGCACGATGTTTTGCCGGAAGACCAGGTTTATTTTGGCAGGGTAAGGAAGGTTGTTGAATCTGTGGCTAAATATTATAGCTTTGATAAAATCGAAACTCCTATTTTAGAATATACCGAGGTTTTTCAGAAAGCGGTTGGAGACGATACAGACATTGTAGGCAAGGAAATGTATACTTTCAAAACAAAAGGAGGAGATATGGTTTCTTTAAGGCCAGAGGGCACAGCTCCCGTAATGAGAAGTTATTTGGAGCATGGAATGCACAACTTGCCTCAGCCCATAAAGCTTTGGTATATGGGCCCCTTTTTCAGATACGAAAGGCCTCAGGCAGGAAGATTCCGCCAGTTTCATCAATTTGGATTTGAGGTATTAGGCGAGGCCAACCCCTCAATAGATAGCCAGGTTATCCAAGTTGGCTACGACATTTTAAAAGAGCTCGGCTTTAAAAATTTGGCGATTGAAATAAATTCTATTGGAGACTCTGAATGCAGGCCTTATTTCAAAAAAACCATAACAAGCTACTTAAGATCAAGAAAGTCTTCTTTATGTACAGATTGCCAGAGAAGGCTAAAAGACAATCCCCTAAGGATTTTTGATTGTAAAGAAGAAAAGTGCCAAAGAGTAAAAGCCGGCGCTCCTCAAATGATAGATCATCTTTGTGAGAAATGCCATGCTCACTTTAAAGAAGTGTTGGAATTTTTAGACGAAATGGAGTTGCCGTATACGCTAAATCCTTATTTGGTTCGTGGATTGGATTATTACACAAAAACAGTTTTTGAAATCGTTGAGACAACAGAAGATGGAAAGGCGCTTGGTACATTGATTGGCGGGGGAAGATATGATAATTTAGCTAAAATGCTGGGAGGAAGAGACGTGCCGGGTTGTGGTTCCGCGGCGGGCATAGAAAGGATAATAAGCTTAATGAAGACGCGGGAAATGAAAACCGGAAAAAAAGAAGAAGAGCCAAAAATATTTTTAGCGCAGTTAGGAAGCCTGGCAAAAAGGAAAAGTATGAAATTGTTTGAGGAATTCAGAGACGCTAAAATTCCAGTAGCCGAATCGTTTTCCAAAGATTCATTAAAAGCGCAATTAAGAACGGCTAACAAATTAAACATAAGATGGGTTTTGATTTTTGGCCAAAAAGAAGCATTAGAAGATTTTATTACTTTAAGGGATATGGATACGGGAACCCAAAAAGAAATAAAACTTGACAAGGTCGTAGATGAAATGAAATCTAAAATTAAAGAAGAAAAAAAATAAGATGCCAGTAAAAGTAACAAAAAAAGAAAGAGAAACATCTCAAAATTTAGCGCACCGCTTCACAAAAACCGTGCGACAATCCGGAACTCTTCTCCAAATAAGAAAGGGCCAGTTTTTCAAAAGGGCAAAGTCAGCTTTGGTTAAAAAGAGATCAGCCATAAGAAAAGTTGAGCGCAAAGCAGAAAAGATAAAGGAGGAAAAAATGGCCAAGCCCAAGTAGACCAAAAATACTCTGCCTGCCGAGAATTTAAATTTAATATTATGTTAAAACAGACAATACAAAGTTCTGTTAACGAGTCGCTGAAAGCAGGCGACCATTTTTTAGTAGAAGTTTTAAGGATGCTTTTGGCGGCAATTTTGACAAAAGAAAAAGAGGGAAGATTCAAGGTTTCAAAAGCGAAACCGGGTATAAGCGAAGCCGATTTACAGAAAGAATCACAATTAACCGATGAAGAAACAATTGATGTTATCTCTTCTGAAATTAAAAAAAGAAAGGACGCAATAAGTTTATATAATCAAGGCAACAGGCCGGAGTTGGCTGAAAAAGAACAAAAAGAAATAGATATCCTAATAAAATATCTGCCCGAGCAATTATCAGGAGAAGAATTAAAAAAATTAGTTTCAGAAGCAATCACAGCCACCGGAGCGAAAGAAATGAGGGATATGGGAAAAGTGATGGCAGATTTAATGCCGAAGGTAAGGGGCAAAGCCGACAGTGCGGAAATATCAAAGATAGTGAAAGAGATTCTCGCGAAGTAAAAGGAAGAGTCCCGACTGCGGTCGAGGATCCTCGATACGCGACGAAGTCGGTATCGGGACAGACGGCGGAGAAGTAAGCAAAATGGTAAAAGAGCTATTATCTAAGTAAAAAGAATCGCCCCTCGGGCGGTTTTTTGTTTAAACGCCTCAAACTGGTCTGAGGTGTTTGCTGTATCTTGAAAGTGCCCTCTTTTAGGAATAAAGTTAAGATAATAATAAAATTATGAAAAGTAAGTCCTCAAATAAAAACCTGCACAAAGCAAACCAAGCCAAAAAAGATGAGTTTTATACCCAGCTTATTGATATTGAAAAGGAACTGAAGCACTATAAAGACCAGTTTCGCGACAAGGTTGTTTATTGCAATTGCGACGACCCGTTTGAAAGCAACTTTTTTAAGTATTTTGCCGCCAACTTTAATGCTCTAAAATTAAAAAAACTTATCGCCACAAGCTACGCTGGGTCGCCGATTGTTGGCGGACAATTGCCACTGTTTGAAGTGAAAGGATTAAAAGGCAAGCAGCCATTTAAAATGGAAATCAGCGAAGTGCCTGACGCCAACAAAGACGGAGCCATTGACCTTACAGATGTAAAATCTTTATTGAAGCACAATGCCAACGTTTCATTGCCGCTCAAAGGCACGGGCGACTTCCGCAGTAACGAATGCATAGAATTGCTTGAACAAGCCGATATAGTTGTCACAAATCCGCCATTTTCTCTTTTCCGCGAGTATGTGGCACAGTTAGTCGAGCATAAAAAGAAGTTTATAATTCTTGGTGATCAGAACGCAATTACATATAAAGAAACTTTTAAACTTATAAAAGAAAACAAACTATGGCTTGGTTATGACAACGGTGGCACAAAGTGGTTTCAAGTTCCTAACGATTATGACATAGAAACAGAGTCAAGAATAAAAATTGAAAATGGCGTAAAATTTTTCAGTATGGGGCGTATCGTATGGTTTACGAATTTGGATACTGCAAAGCGCCACGAGAAACTAAACTTTTATAAAAAATATTCACCGAAAGAATATCCAAAGTATGATAATTATGATGCGATTGAAGTACCAAGAGTTCTTGATATTCCAATGGATTATGACGGCGTGATGGGCGTACCGATTACATTTCTTGATAAATATAATCCTGAACAGTTTCAGATTATAAGCGATAGTAGATATCATGATGGACAAGATTCTGCAGACGATATTAATGTTATAAATGGGAAGACTCTGTATCGTCGTATTTTAATTAAAAATAAAAAAGTTAAAAAATCAAAAATCAAATAAGTTAAGTTTTTGAAAATAAATTATTTATGACAAAGGAGTTGTTACAACAATTATTAAGTATTTTGATCAAAATTTATAATAATCTTGAACACATTCCTTTTTGGAAAGATTATGTTTTTTGGATTTCCTTTTTAAACAGTATTTTTTTAGGGGTCACTTTATATTTTTTAATAAGATACACACATGCTACGGAAGAAATGGCGGCGTACCAAATAGTGCCTGCAATAGAGGTTAGTATGCGATATAATTTAGATACAAGGAAAACCTATTTTTGGTTTTCTAACACGTCAAATCGCCCTGGTATGGTTCAATTAAAACATCAAAAAAATGGTGAGAGGATTAAAAACACTTATTCTTCACTCCGCGTACCTCCAAATACAAAGATGCGCACGGCTGATTCAGATTTCGGACTCTCACCCTCAGATGGCGATAAGTTGGTATTATATGTTTCAATTGCTCCTGCCAATCAGGAAACTAAAATGCAATCCGCATTCCAAAAGTCTTATAATTTCAGAGAAAATCAGTGGCACGAATCAACTTGGAGTTTCCCTGATTCACCTTTTCCATTGGCATAAATAAGTTGCATGCAATACTCAATTATAAATTTAAGAAACAAATTATATGAAAATTGAATTAAATAGAATTTCAATCAGAGAAGTTATTGTCGGGTATCAAGAAAAAGAAGGAGAGGGTGGAGTTGTTGGATATGGTGGTAAGCTTGATATTCGCCCGAAATATCAGCGCGAGTTTGTATATACTGGCAAACAGCGTGACGCTGTGATTGAAACAATCAAAAAAGGTTTCCCGCTTAACGTGATGTATTGGATGAAAAATGATGCAGGTAATTTTGAGGTTCTAGACGGTCAACAACGCACTATCAGCATAGGGCAATATGTAAATGGCGACTTTTCACTCGATGACCGATTTTTTCATAATTTAACTAAAGAGGAGCAAAACAAAATTTTAGATTATGAATTGTTTATTTATTTTTGCGAGGGCACAGACAAAGAAAGAATAGATTGGTTCACTATTATCAACATCGCCGGCGAAAAACTGACGAATCAAGAGATTCTTAACGCGGTTTATACGGGGCCTTGGTTGAGCGATGCTAAATTAAAATTTAGTAAAACAAACTGCGTAGCTTATTTGTTGGCAAATGATGGCGGACAGTTGGTCAGCGGATCGCCAATTCGGCAAGAATATTTGGAAACTGTTCTTTCGTGGATTAACAATGAAAAAATAGGAGATTATATGGCTAAACATCAACACGACGCGAACGCCGATGAATTATGGAATTATTTTCAAAACGTAGTTGCGTGGGTACGAGAAATTTTTATAAATTATCGCCGGGAAATGAGTAATGTGCAGTGGGGTTTGCTGTATAATGAATTTAAAAACAAAAAATTTGATTCCAAAAAATTAGAAAAAGAAATTGCCGAATTGATGCAAGACGAAGATGTAACCAAAAAATCCGGGATTTACGAATATGTTTTGACCAGAAACGAAAAATACTTAAATATCCGAGCATTCACAGATAAACAAAAAAGAGAGGCGTACGAAAAGCAAAAAAGTAAATGTATAAAATGTAAGAAACATTTTGAAATAGAAGAAATGGAAGCCGACCACATAAAACCTTGGCACGAAGGAGGAAAAACTATCGCCAAAAATTGCCAGATGTTATGTAGGGACGATAATCGCACCAAATCTGGAAAATAAAAAATTAATTGAGAAATAATCCGCCAAAATTTTGCAAAGCAAAAAACTAGGCGGGCAAAGAAATTATAGAAAAGGCTTTGCCATTTATATAATTAATCGTTCGGTCGGAATACGAAAATAAATTTTCCTATTCCTTCCTTCCTCATAATTATGAACTATATTTATTTAGTTTTAATTTTGGTTATCATCGGGATGGGGATTTGGATTTGGTATCTTTTGAGAAATATAAAAGAGGGCGAGAGGGAGGTTTTGGCGGTGGAGAAGGAAAGGGACGAGTATACGGAGATGGGAAAGGGGTTATCAGATTACAATCAGAAGTTGCAGGAAAAGAAAAATTTGGCAAAAGACAAAATTTTAGAAATCTTTAAAACCAAGAAAAAAATTAGTAACAATGACGTGGTAAGGCTATTGGAAATTTCTAGCGCGACAGCGGTGAGATATTTAGACGAACTTGAGAAAGAGGGAAAGGCAAAACAAGTCGGCAAAACAGGCAGAAAAGTATTCTACACAATCTAAGAAAACGCCTCAAACTGGTCTGAGGTGTTTAAAAGTTACCAAAGTAAAACAAGAACCACTGAAGGTGGCTTTTTCATTATTTGGGCCCCTATACACTATATTTGAAAAATGGGTTAAAATAGATAAACAGATACATAATAAATTATATTTTAATATGGAGAAAAACACATCTGCTCTTTTAAGCATGGGAAAAATAAAAGTTATTTTATCTATTCTTTTTATATCAGCAGTTCTTCTTGCAGCAGTTTTTTTATCTGCCCGCTTTAGCGCAGATACTAACGCTTATAGAATAGAAAACAAATATTATGGATTTGAGATTGAAATGCCGAAAGGGTGGTTTGCGGAAGGCAAGACTCTTTATTCGGAAGACAACATAGCTCAGCTGTTGCAGGCTTGCCAAGATAATAAGGCAAGCGGAACGTCCAGTTATGAGGTGGGGCATTTTAAATTTAAGAGCCAGAAATATCCGCAAAACTTTGATCAAGCGCTATATTCTGCTTCAAAATTTCCCAGCGGGATAATTATAGACATAACAGCTAATTGTATTTCTTCCCTTACGGGTGAAAAAAACGCGGGCTACGGTTACGGTGATATTAACATTGGAGGAGAAAATGCAATCGCGGGGATTTCAGATTATCCGGGGTCCGGTGGAATTGAATCTTTAACATTTTTACATGACGGGCTTCAGTATGTGATAAGCGAATATATTTATATCTCTCCTGACAACAAAGGCGTGGAGGAGAAAAAACTTACGACGGAATACAGCAGAGTCTTTAACAAGGCGATTTCCACCTTTAAATTTATGAAATAGCATCGGCGACAAGCATGATTGAAATAAATAATATTTCGAAAACATCCATAGATAAGAAATTTTTCTCCACAGTTGCAAAAAAAGTATTATCGGGCGAAAATAGAAAGACAGAAACCTTATCTTTGGTCTTTGTAAGCAAGGAGGAGATAAAAAATCTTAATAGAAAATTTAGGAAGAAGAACAAAGCAACAGACGTTCTCTCTTTTGAATTAAACGAGAAAAATTATTTAGGAGAAGTCGTAATTTGCCCGGAAGTTGTGAAGAAAAACGTCCCGATTGCCCGAAGGTCCCGACGAAGTCGAGGACTCGCGAGGAAATCGGAGCAATCGAGGATCCTCGACGGCAAAGTCCCGACAAAGTCGAGGACTCGCGAAAAAGTCGGAGCCGTCGGGACGAAAAAAGCTAAGTCAGATTTTGAGAAAGAATTAGCGAAGGTTTTTGTACATGGGATTCTGCATTTGTGCGGATACGACCATGAAGAATCAAAGAAAGGGGCAGAAAAGATGGAAGGGAGAGAAAAAGTTTATCTAAGCAAAATTTAATTTATTATGGCGAAGGGGAATATTGTAACGGGAATAGACATAGGCACTTACAGCATTAAAGCATTGGCGGCACAACACAATGGAAAAGAATGGGAGGTTTTGGCATATGAGGAAATTCCTTCTTTCGGTCTTCGGAAGGGTTCTGTGGTAAGCGTTGAAGAAACTTCAAAAAATATCCAAATGATAATATCCGGGCTTGAAAGAGATTGTAATAAAAGAATACACTCTGCTTTTGTTAATATTGGCGGAAGCCATTTATATGTTACGCCATCCGACGGAATAATTTCTGTCTCCAGGGCAGATCAAAGAATTTCAAACGAAGACGTAGAAAGAGTTTTACAGGCAACAAAAGCAATAAACATCCCTCACAATGAAGAAGTTCTAGACGTTTTTCCAAAGGAGTTTATAATAGATGACCAGAAAGGTATAAGACAACCGGAGGGGCTGACCGGGATTAGGTTGGAAGCGAAGGTTTTGTTGCTTTGTTATTTTCAGCCGTATTTTACAAACCTAACTCAAGCTGTTTTAAACGCCAAGCTTCAGATAAAAGATGTTTTACCTTCGCCTTTGGCGGCAGCCAACGCGGTTTTAACCCCGCAACAGAAAGAACTTGGAGTTGCCCTAATTGACATGGGGGCTGCTACTACTTCCTTGGTAGTTTTTGAGGAGGGAGAATTAATACATTTAGCCGTTCTTCCTATTGGATCGGCTAACATAACAAATGATATTGCTATAGGTCTTAAAACTGATGTGGCGGTTGCAGAATCAATTAAAAAACAGCACGGGACGTGTATATTCGCAAAAACGGATAAAGACAGAAGCAACCAAGCTAAGAAAAAGATTGAAATTTTTTCCGCCAAAGGCGGATCCGCCTCGGGCGGAGATAATACTCTTAATTTTACAAAGAAAAACTTAGTTGATATTATTGAGCCACGGGTATCCGAGATTTTAGACCTGATACAAAAAGAGCTTAAAAAAATTGGCAGACAAGAACTTTTACCGGGAGGAGTTATTTTAACCGGGGGCGGAGCAAAGATTTCAAGAATAAAAGAGCTTACAAGAGAGACGCTGAAGCTTGCTTGCGAAATTGGCGAGCCTAAGGGCATTTTAGGTTTGCAGGATGACCCTGCTATGGCCGCTGTCGTTGGCCTAGTTTTAGAAGGGGTTGATTTTGGAGGGGAAGATGGTAATATTGGCAGATGGATGGACAAAATAAAAAGGTGGCTCAGAAATTTGGTGCCGTAGCTAAATTAAATCTCAAAATTAAAAACAGAACTATCTAATCTGAAGTTTTGAGTTTTTATTTTAAGCGTTGCCTGAATTTATATGAATCCTAAAATAAAAGTTATTGGTGTGGGCGGATCTGGTTCTAATACGGTTTCTCGTATGGCAAAATTTCAGATACAGGAAATCGAAT
>Ga0209541_10004539_pt1 | contig 24600 bp, 29 predicted proteins | sample RifCSPlowO2_01_FD_184027 | JGI IMG/M metagenome (GOLD analysis project Ga0209541, IMG submission 184027) | Groundwater microbial communities from Rifle, Colorado - Rifle CSP2_plank lowO2_0.1 (SPAdes) (version 2) | ecosystem: Environmental > Aquatic > Deep subsurface > Groundwater | place... | reverse complement strand
TACTTTGTTTGTTAAAAATGGGAATGTTGGTCTTGAGAATAATGTGAATAAATTTGTTAATGAAGTTCTAGATAATTTCTTTAAAATAGATATACTTATTAACGGTTCTGCAATTGTCCCTTATACATATTTTGTAGAAACCCTATATTCCTCTTTTAAAAATACATTAAATACAAATCTCGGTGGTTATTTTCTCTTTGCTAAGACGGTTGCTAAACATATGATAAAAAGAAGAGAAGGGATTATTATCAATATTGGTTCAATCAGTTCTGATATAGGAATAAAAGGTCAAGCCTCTTATGCGTCTAGTAAAGGTGGTATTAAATCTTTAACCCAAGTACTAGCTGTAGAATTAGGGGAATATGGAATACATGTAAATTCTATTGCTCCAGGCAGTATCTTGGTAAATAGAAATAAACAAAAAATGTTAAAAAAATGGTCAGACAAAAAAGATTTAGAAAGACATATTCCTTTAGGAAGACTAGGAACTCCAAAAGATGTTTCTGGAGTAATTCAGTTTTTATTATCTGATTGGGCTTCTTATGTTCATGGAGCTGTAATTGTTGTAGATGGGGGAATGACAATTAAAGGAGTTTAATAATGGATTTCCCCTATTCTGGTTTAGATGAATGTGTTAGAATCACTAAAAATGCCCTTAAAATAACCAAAAATTTGTTTTATAAATATATAAATAATAAAACACATGAACTTTACTCATTTGGTAGTGTTGCTAGAAGAGAGATGGGTCCTTATTCTGATTTAGACTTATTAATAATTAGTAAGAAACCTAATCTTAATCAAATTAAAAAATATCGTTTAGCTCTTGCAAAGGCATTACCTAATCATAGATTAGATCTCCTTGAAAAATATAAACCAAAAGAATTAATTAGAATTGGATCAATTGATGGAACTGATAGGCAAGCACTCCTATTTTTACGAAATGAATCATGTAATAAAAAGAATTCAAAATTATTACAAGAAGCTACTTCTCAAATAAGATTAGATGAGATGGGAAATTTTCGTGAAATTTTTCATATAATGGCAAATATAGATAATATTTACCCCTCTCTTTTTGGATTAAATAATATTAAATTTAGTCCTGGTGGAATTAAAGATTTTTATTTTGCTTATTTAATAACAAGATTTATGGATGAAAAAAATGAAGTTTATAATATAAGTTCTGCCATTAAATATCTTAAAAAATATAATTTAATTGATAACAAAAAATCAATTGATCTCTTAAAAATCTTGAATAAATTGTTGTTTTTAAGGAATAGAATTCAAGAATTTCACAAATCAGAGGTTAATATTATAAATAATAAGACAAAAAATTACTTAAGTAAAACTCTTTGTATAGAAAAAAAAGAATTTAATGAATTAATAAAAAGTTATCAATTAGATATCAAAATGTTTTATTTAGAATTAAAAAAAATTGTTTTATCAATGGTCAAATCAAGATTGGATGCTCAAATTTATTATCTAGTGGAAGAATTATTATCTAATAAAAGAAATTTAAATTCTAAGATTATTAATGAAATATTTAATTGTAAATATGAGATACCTATGATGTTACTTGCTTATTATACAACCAATATAAAAACATTAAAAAAACTTAGAAAAATAAATCCTAATAATTGGTATATACTTTATGGAATAGCCAATAATAAATATGTTAATGAAAAGATATTATTTAGTTTGATGATTCCAAGAGAAAATGAAAAAAGAATTGTTAAGAATTTGTATAACAATTTCTCTTGGAGAAATATTTATCTTTATATTGCTAAGAACCCCTCAGCAACAAATAGAATAAAACAATATATAATAAATTATCCAAAAGCTAGAAAAATAGATATAGAAGCTGCACTAAACAATTGTTAAAAGATTAATCAAGTTATTTTTCTAATTTCAATCCAAGCTCTTTAAGTTGCTTATCACTAATAATTGACGGGCTGTCCAACATTAAGTCTTTAGCATCTTTATTTTTCGGAAAAGCGATTACATCCCTTATTGATTCTGATTTTGTTATTATGGCAGCGATCCTATCCAATCCTAAGGCAATTCCACCGTGTGGAGGTGTCCCATATTTTAAAGCGTTTATAAAAAATCCAAATTTTTCTTGTATTTCTTCCTTAGTTAATTTTAATTTTTCAAAAATTTTATACTGAAGTTTAGGATCGTGAATTCTTATGCTTCCCCCCCCTATTTCATACCCATTTAATACCAAATCATATGCTCTTGCTTTTATCTTATCTAATTTTCCTGTTTCTAAATTTTTTATATCTTCCTCCCTTGGACTTGTAAATGGATGATTCATCGAAACAAATCTCTTTTCTTCCTTACTATATTCCATTAATGGAAAATCTATAATCCATAAAAATTTAAACTCCTCTTCATTTTTACTTAAATTTGGTTTATCAGTTTTGTATTTTTTCATGCATTCATCATATTTTATTCTTTCAAAAGGAATTTTAATATCTAAATCTAAAACATCCTTGAAAACTTTCTTCATCAATCCTTCAATCAATTTTATTACATCTTCTTCGTCAATAAAACTCATTTCAACATCTAGCTGAGTGAATTCTGGTTGTCTATCTGATCTTAGGTCTTCATCTCTCAAGCATCTAGCAATTTGATAATACTTATCCATCCCCGCAACCATAAATAATTGTTTAAATATTTGTGGACTTTGAGGCAAAGCAAAAAATTTGCCTTTATCTATTCTTGAGGGAACCAAATAATCTCTAGCTCCTTCAGGTGTTGATTTTGCTAAAATAGGGGTTTCTAATTCAATAAAGTCATTATTATCCATATAAGAACGAATAGATTTCATCATTTGATATCTCATAATTAGCTTATGTTGGACTTTCTTTCTTCTTAAATCTAGATATCTGAATTTTAATCTTGTTTCCTCAGAACTTTCTACATTGAGATCTAAAGGTAAATGTTCTGCCTTATTTAATATTTTTATTTCTGATGCAATAACTTCAATCTCACCGATCTTTTGCTCTTTTTTTACTTGATTTGTGGGTCTCTTTTTTACTTCTCCTGTAATTAAAATAATAGACTCCTTGTTTAAAGTTCCAAATGTCTTAGTGAGTTTAGGATTAAGAAAAACTTGTGTAATTCCATATCTATCTTTTAATAATAAAAAACCTATTTTTCCTTGTAATCTTATAGTTTCTACCCAACCACATAAATTTACTTTTTCTCCAGCTTCTTCAACTGTTAATTCCCCACAATTATGAGTTCTAAGCATTATCTCCTTAAATTTAACTGCTCTTTATTTAAAGCTTTTTATAATCTAGTTATGCCTGAAACATATAAAAGAAGCAATCGGGAAAAATTTTTAAGATTATATATGATTTCTTATCAAAAAGTTAATTTTATTAATATAACTGATGAATTATAATTTTGAAGGAGCATCATTAAATCGCTTAATTCCTCGTGCTCGTTTTTTATTCAGCTTTAAGACTTATTACGTTTCCTCAATTCAATCAACACATTTAAAAAACTAAAAATATCTATTAAGAGTGAAATGACTGGAAAAAAGCTGAAAGTGGAAAAAACCAATATCCTGAACAAGAAAACTCCTCAATCACTCATCAGATCCATTCTGCCTGAAACTCGAATTTTCAACATTAGAAAATTTGATGAAGGATACAATAACGACACTTATGATGTGACTCTCCTTGAAGGCCATGTTGTTTTAAAACTCATTCGTAACAATACTAATAATCAGCGCAACGAACTAGCCACCCTTGGAATTCTTAGAAAAACTAAATCTCATCGTCTATTTCCAAAAGTTATCCATTTCGATTTAAGTTCAAAAAATCCCTATGTTCTTCTTGAATACCTAGAAGGTGTACCACTATCAAGCGTATTTGAAAAAGTCAATAATGTTGAACAAATAATGGAGCAGCTAGGTCAATTGAAAGCCACGCTCAATAGTAAAAAATACTCTTTTTTTGGAAAAATCAATGCTTCGAATAAAGAGGTCGGCCGTTACGAAACTCTATCAGAGTATTTTGATGCAGACATCCAAAAAATATTCCAAGAACTCTGCAAAGACTTCAAGAACGAACAGCTTGTGAGCGAATCACGCTCTTTTTGGACTAAAAATAAAACTCTTTTTAACCAAGACGAAGGCCCATGTTTGTGCCACGGCGATACGAGTTTCCAAAATATTCTTGTTAAAAAAAGTGGTAGTGCCTGGAAGATTACTGGGCTGATTGATTTTGAGTATGCCTATAGTGGCGGTGTTGCATCAGATTTGTATAGCTCCCCTAAAAGCTTTTTGCAAGTTGTTCCTTATCTCAATTCATTAGAAAAAGGCTACAATAAAGTATCAAGTTTACCCAAAAACTGGAAAAAAATCCTTTGGCTTTCAATTTGGTGCAGATCAGTCCAATGGCTTAAATTACTGTCTTCGATGTCTTGGCAAAAACTGACAGCAAGTCAAGAAAAGGAAAGAAAACAAAAGCTTAAAAACAAACTTCTAAGCATTATGGCAAAAGCAAAATTTGCTGTTGAAGGAGAAAAATAAATCATGCTTATCTACCTAATAAGGCATCCTGAAGTTAGTGATAATCGAATAATGCGACCAGGGTATCTTCAAATCAAGAATCTTTTACAAGCATATAAATTAATCAAATTTGATAAAGAAAGTGATTACCGACTCTCCATATGACTTAATTTTTGAGACGATCAAGAGAATTACACAACAGGAAACATATCGTTTTGATAATAGTGTAAAAATTCCGCATGAGGCAGGAGTTTATTTAATTTATAAGAAACCTTACAAAAATAAGGAATTCTCTTATGTTGGGCAAAGTCAGCAGTTATACGCAAGATTAGATAGTATTAGAAAGGCAAGCCTAAGAAACCATATACTTGTTAGAAAAATAGCTAAAGAATATCACGAAACCGACAGAAACAAGCTTAAGGAAATAATCCATAATAATTACGAGTTCTCCTTTATAGCAACAAAAAGCACCGAGTTGGCATTGGTCATAGAGAGCATCATAATAAGAATTTTTAAAAAACAATTATCTTATAATAAGGCAAAAATCTATCAATATGAAGAAGAATTTGAAGAGTTGGCAAATCTATTACCTGTGTAGAAAGTCTATAGTCTGTGTAAAAAGTAGGTCATTTTAAAGACTTCTTACACAAAGCCTATAATCTAGTTATGCCTGAAACATATAAAAGAAGCAATCGGGAAAAATTTTTAAGATTATATATGATTTCTTATCAAAAAGTTAATTTTATTAATATAACTGATGAATTATAACTATGGATATTAGAAAAGATTTTCCTGTGTTAAGCAAGGATATTGTATACTTGGATTCAGCATGTATGAGTTTAAAACCTAATTCAGTGATTAACAAGTTAAATGAATATTACAATGAATATCCCGCATGTTCTGGAAGAAGCGGTCATCAGTTAAGCAATAGAGTGAATGAGGAAGTTTACAAGACAAGAGAGTTAATATCAAAATTCTTCAACATAAAGAAGGAAAATTTAATATTCACAAGAAACACAACAGAATCAATAAATATAATTGCAAATAATTTCAAGGACAAAAAAGTTCTAATAACAGACAAGGAGCATAATTCAAATTTATTGCCATGGCAGAGAAACTGCAAATTAAAAGTTCTGGGTTCAAACAAGGATAATACATTCAATCTTGAAGGTCTGAAGAACAACATCAAAGATGTTGATTTGGTTGCAATCAACCACATATCAAACCTTGACGGGGTAATTAATCCAATAAAAGAGGTAATAAAAATTGCCCATGAAAATAATGTATCCGTATCTATTGATGCTGCACAGTCTGCAGGGCATACAGAGATCAATTTCAAAAAATTAGACATTGATTTTCTATCGTGTTCAGGGCATAAAATTCTTGGCCCGACAGGAACAGGATTATTCATTGCAAAGAAAGAATTTCTTGATGAATTTGAGCCTTTGAACATTGGTGGGGGAACTGTAAAGGATTCAACATATGCAAGCCATGAATATGAAGAAATTCCCCATAAATTTGAAGCTGGGTTGCAGGATTATGCAGGCATAATTGCATTGAGAGAGGCATTTAATTATCTGAATAAAGTTGGATTTTCAAAAGTAGAGAAAAATGAACTGCAGTTAAATAAAATAATGACGGAAGAATTGCTTGATAAAGTTCAGTTGATTGGCCCTGAAGATTACAGATTAAGACCTTCAATATTCAGCTTTAATGTAAAAGGGTTTTCCCCCCTTGATATTGGAATGATACTGAACTCATCTAAAAACATATGCATAAGAGCAGGAGCTCACTGCGTTCATTCATGGTTCAACAAGCATGATTTACAAGGTTCAGCAAGAGCATCTCTCTATTTATATAACAACGAGGATGATGTAATAACTTTTGTGAATGAAGTGAAGAAGATAATAAAATGAGAAAAAAAATAACATACACAATGATAGCAATTATTGCACTGGTTGTCATCCTGTCTCTTATTTTAAAGCCGTTGAACAAAACAGGCGAATTTGATGACTTGGTAAACTGCATGGCTTCAAAAGAAATAAAGATGTACGGAGCATACTGGTGTTCACACTGCAATCAGCAGAAAGAATTATTCGGAGACTCTGTCAATCTGTTTGAGGAAAAGATTTATGTTGAATGTGCAGAGGATGCATCTGACAATGAAAGGCAAAAATGCATAGAAAAAGGAATCACAGGATATCCTACATGGATAATAAACAATGAAAAGGTTCTTGGAACCAAATCAATGAAGAAATTAGCAGAACTATCTGAATGTTAATTATAAAAAAATAAAAAATTATCTTTTCCTTCTTGATTTTCTTTTTCTTGGTGCAGCTTTTGGTACTGGAGCAGATCTTTTCTTATGTGACATGCCTGACAAGCTTAATATTATTATAATTGCTGCAAAGATATAAACAAATATATCAGATGCACTGTTTCTCATAGCTGTAAATATTATTATCAAAACCCCCAATGCCAAATGAAACCAACTAAAACCACCCATTTATAATCACCTCCAATTTATATAGAATAGAACATCCTTTATTGTTTATAAACTTATTGAAAAAGTTTAAAAATTCTTGTCTTCTTAAAAAAACATGAAAAAAATATTGGTTATTTCAATTGCTGTGATAATTATAATTATCGGTTTTGTACTGGCAGTCAATTTCAATGTCATCCCAAAAAAAGAATATGGAGAATATGACAAGTTTGTTATTTGCCTGAAATCGTCTGGAGCTAAATTATACGGGGATTATGCAAATTCAGACACATTAAAACAGATGAGTTTCCTTGGAGATTCCTACCAGATGCTTATAGATACAAACATCTATATTGAATGCAACAGATATGGATACAATCCAAAAACTGACAAATGCAAAGAAGAAGGAATTACAGGATATCCTACCTGGGTTATAAAAGGAAATAAATATGCCGGAATTCAGGGGCTTAACAAACTATCCTCATTGACCGGATGTAAATCATGAAGATAAAATATTTTCTTTTATTTCTAATTCCAATTTTTATAATATTATTCAACATCAATGCTTTAATATTCAACTACAACTATGAAAATGATGTTCATCATAATTTAATTGATTTTTTTAATGGAAAAGAGTTAAAGTTTGATTATACAGAAAGAGAGCTTATTCATTTGTATGATGTAAACTTGCTTGTTAATCTGTTAAGGATTACTGTTTATATTTTAGCTTCTCTTATTTTATTAATATTATTATTTAACAAGGAAAAGATATTTGATGTTCTGTTAATGTCTGGATTGATAACAATCGGAATTGCATTGATTTTATCTTTGATTAACTTTAATGCATTATTCATTAAATTCCATGAAACACTATTTACAAACAATTACTGGATGCTAAGCAGCGATACTTTGCTGATAAAGACATACCCAATTGAATTTTTCATCAGTTTCTTCAAAAGATTAATCTTAAATATAATAATTGTCAGTTTAATATTAATCGGAGTTGGATTACTGAAAAATGTTCATACACAATATAAATCCTGCAATTCTTAGCATATTTGGGCTGGAGATAAGATATTATGGGATGGTCTATGTAATTGGATTTTTGCTTGTCCTTTTTATTTTATTAAAACAAAATGATAAGTTAAGATTAACAAAGGATGAAATTTATGACTACATATTTTATTCAATTATTTTTGTCATTTTAGGAGCAAGGCTGTTTGAGATTTTATTCTATCAGCCTTCCTATTACTTCAGCAATCCACTGCAGATGATAATGATATGGAAAGGCGGATTAAGCTTTCATGGTGGATTAGCTGGAATTGTAATATGGACTTATTTTTTTGCAAGAAAGAAAAAAATTCATTTTTATGATTTAACTGACATTCTGGTTATTCCTGCTGCATTAATCTTATTCGTTGGGAGAATTGCCAACTTCATAAACGGAGAACTAGTTGGAAGAATAACAAATGTTTCGTGGGCTGTAAAATTTCCTAATTATGAAGAATACAGACATCCATCACAGATTTATGAAGCACTAAAAAACCTGTTAATATTTTTTGTTTTGTTCTTCCTGAGAAACAAGAATTTAAAAAAAGGAACATTGACATGGCTGTTTGTCCTTATGTATGGCATTTTAAGATTCCTGATTGAATTTTCAAAAGAGCCAACTTCATATGTTTTAGGAATTCCCACAGGACAAATATTCAGTTTCCTGATGATAATAGCTGGAGGTTATTTTTTACTGAGAAAATGATGATAAAAGCATGCCCAAAATGCGGGTCAAGAAATATAATACTGCACGCCGGAGGAAGCACGGGATTTTACAATTGTTTAGACTGCGGATATATAGGACCAATAATAATAGAAAGTGAAGATAGATTAAATCTGAAGTCCAGAAAATAAGCTAGTCAGAATAATAGAGAACAACAAAAATAATCCCATGCTTACAATCACATAAACAGGAATATTCTTCAACCCCTCCTTTGCTGAACCTTTCTTTACTGTAGATATGATTAATGCCGAGAAAAGGCTTGTCATGAAAAGCATGATGTAAGCAAATATCTTGAAATCAGTTGCGCTCAATCCCTGACCAAGATTCTGTATAGGCAATTTAGTTGATACTGTCGCTGCAGAGCTCAAATCCAATTTTCCGGTCAATCCTGACATGATGATAATAATCCTGTGAGCAAGGGAGTACAGCAATGGTGCAGCAATCAATGAGGCAAATCCGATGAATATTGTATACATTGTAACACTTCCTGCAATCTCCTTTTTCATTATCTGATTCTCCTTCACACCCCATGCTATCTTGCTAATCAATGAAGCAACCTCTCCTCCTGATTCAAGGCTTTCCAATAACAAGATGAATGACTTCTTCAATGTATTAGAATCATATTTCTCAGTGAATTCAGTAATTGCCTGATTCAAGTCCCCCCCGGACATTATCTTCTTTGCCACAGTTTCCATCTCCTCAGCAAGTATTCCAAACTTGTCCCTTACTGAATATAACAAAGCCTGATCAATTGTCATCCCTGCACCAACATTAGCAGAGACCAATTCCAGATAATCAGGCAGAACATCCTCAACCTCATTTCTCCTCATAATTTTCCTGTAAGTCATCCATGCATAGAACAAGAATGCAAATACAAAGAAGATTATGAAGAATACAAAGATGAAATAACTTACGAAAGATATGAAAATATTAACGCCTTTGTAATACTGGAACAAATCCCTGAATATTATAAGTATAAGAAAACTCAAAATAAAATCAATCACAAGAGCCCTTATCAACAAAGTTGGCAGCTTAATCTTAATTCCGGAAACTTTGAACTGCCTTTCCAATTCTTTAATAAGACTTAAAGGCAAAAATAACCTTTCTATGACTTTCATATTGCGAATCCCGGCCTTGAGCTTTTAATCATATTAAGGAACATGAACTGAATAAACACCAAAAACAGTGCAATACCTATCAATGCCCCAACACCCAAATTAATGCCTAAAAATGTACTTAACAAGGAAAGCATTGTAATCCCCAGTGAAGGCAAAATGACTGCCATCATCAGATAAAACATGACCATTGGATTAAGCTTTTTCTCATAAGTCTTCATTTCAATCAGCTGCTCTTTTGTTATCTGCTCAACCATGGATTCAAGAGCAACACTTACATCAGCGCCGGTCCTTAACGAATTCATTATCTGCCACATTAATTTCCTGAAATTTGGCGACGGTGTTATTTCAATAACTTCATTGATAGCAGTGTCAAGAGGCTTTCCAACTTCAACTCTTTTTATTATATCCTCTATATGCGCCCCTATTCCATGATATGCCTGAGAAACATTAACCAAAGCATCAAACAATGGAACACCCGCACTCAACTCAACCAAAAGAAATCTTCCTGCATAGACAATTTCTGAATCAACATCAGTAACTAATTTCTTTGCCTTGACTTTTGGAGAATTTATGATTATATTAAAGAAAATTAATGCAAAAGGAATCAACAAAGCCAATAATAATAAACTCTTTTCAACTTTTAAAAGGAACAAAGCCAGTGAAACTCCAAGGGCAACAGTGACCATGACTGTCATAAAAAATGCACTTTTTACAAATTCCTCGGGCTTTTTTTTAATATGCGCCTGCTCAAGATAAAGTTTCAAACTGGGAAATTTCTGAGCAATATATTTATACATCAAACCACCTCTTATTTAAAAATTATAGTTTAAGAATATAAAAGTTTAACCTTTTCTTATAAAGTTCATCAAGGCTTCCTTGTTTGTGTAATAATTAGCAACAACTTTTCCTACTCCATTGACATCATTTATATCCTTCTTAACAAACCATTTAAGGATTTCAACCTTATCTTTTAAGTCCTGATTAATCTCCTGTATTGACAAGCCAGTCTGAGTTTGCAGTTCTGGAAGCAATTTAACTGACTGATTTGCATTAAGCATCCTGTCCTGCGACATATCATACTGCATCAGAATATTCGGAATTGCATCTTTTGTTATTTCACTGACTTCCAGAACCCTTCTTATTCCTGTCCTTCTGTTTCTGTACATTATAACTATCATTGAAATAGCCGGAAGCAAAGTCTTGGAAATATCTATTGGCGGATTTGTAAGCCTTGTAATAACTTCCTCGCTGTTATTTGCGTGAAGTGTTGCACAAACAGAGTGCCCCGTATGCATTGCCTCAAAAAGAACTTCTGCCTCTCTCTTCTTTCTTATTTCTCCGACTACAATTCTGTCAGGTCTCATTCTTAATGAATTCACTATCAAATCAAGCATTGAAATTTCTCCTTTTCCCTCCACATTCGGCTCTCTTGTAACCATAGGCACCCAATGCAAATGCTTTGAAAGCATCAATTCCCTGGTGTCCTCAACCGAGATAATTCTCTGGTTTGGCGGGAAGAAATTTGACACAACGCCTAAAATGGAAGTATTGTGAGCTATTATATTGTTTGCAATAAATGTGTGATTATCCTCAACTGTTAAGTCATACACCCACTTTTCCTCAGATTTTATTTTCTCTGTTGAAATTATAGAATCCCATAAAATATCAGAGTTTGAAAGATTTTTTAAGAAGTTTATTCTTGCAGGAATTTCTAGAACATCAAGAGACTGTGGAATTTTTTCTTCTATAGCATTGACCACTGTTAATAAAGAATCCCTTGAAGGAGTTCTTATATCACAAATATATCTTGAAATGGCCTCTCTGGATAGATTCCCTTTGATATCCTTTTCATACAAATTCAAGTTTTCTTTTAAATATTTTATATGGTTATTTATATTTGGAATCATATCTACATTACTGCTAAATTTCAATTTTATCGAATTATTTATCCTTTCAGATTTCCTTTTAGAAATCAAACCAATTTCATTATTAAAATCAAACAAAGTTTTTCCTGCAAAACCAACATTATAATAAAAATCTCCTTTATGATTGCTATTCACGGCTTTTTTGAATGTTCTTCTAATTCTTGAGATTATTCCAAATATCTCCAAAGCAATAGTTATATCCTTTGCTAAATCCTTGCTTTTTGTTGTTAAATCCAGACTTGAACGTATTTTATCAACATAGCAATCACATTCAAACAATGCCTTGATAAATTCTCTCAAATAAATCTTGTCTGAAAATAAGATATAATCGGGGATTCTCAGAATATCAGACTTCTTTCCTTTTGGAATCTCCAAAACTTCATTGAAATATGTTGCCAATAATTTTGAATTGATATCAATCTGCCTGCACCTATTTTTATATTTTTTAATTTCAGATTTAATTCCAAATATCTTATTTATACAATCCATATAATCATTCAAGATTTCATCTTCTTCACCAAAGAATTTTATTCCCGAGAGATTTTTAGTTATGTGACCATCTCCCATTATATATCCAATTAATCTAGACAATTCCACCGAAAGTTTTTTTGGTATCCTTATTGAATTACTATTATTATATAATTTCATTGTAGAATATTCTTCATTATCCTCAAGAATTTTGTAAGGTTTTAATGATTCCAGATTAAACTCATATTTTTTTATATCAAAGGATAGATGTCTTGGAACAGCAATTGAACAATTATTATTTAATTCATCCGCCCTGACTTGTTTTATTTCCGAATCCAAAATGAAGAAAGGATGTTCTGGAGTGCATGTTATATTTCTTCCAGACTTTGTCTTTACTTTTATCAAATACTCCGGAGATTTTCTTTTCCAGACTTTTTCTATTTTCTTTTTTTCTATTTTTAATGTTTTTGGATTGAATGATAATATTTCTTTATTAGAATTTGATATGAAACCATCATCAATCTTTTCTATTTTATTATTTTTTAATTCTTCTTCAACCAAATTCCTTATTTTTATTCTTTTGTCTGATAATAATATCTCAGAATCTCCCATTATGCATTTACCAGAAGCCGTACCTCCAGAAATCAATGTGCTCATTTCATATTGTATTCCCGTCCATATCAAGGCAGCAGCACTTAATGACAATGTATTATTTTTCAACATGTCTGTAACTGTAATTGGCTTTTCAGAAAACTTTCTGATTGTAATTGTATTGCCTTTTGTTGTTATTGGAAACAATGTAGCGTTAACCCTATCTCCAGTATCAAGATGGGCATCCAATAAAGGGCTTAAGGAAGTAATTGACCTTCCAACTTTTCTGCCTATCAAGGTTGAATAGTGCTTTATCAATCCCTCATTTTTTAAGATTACATTTGTCTTGAGCCACCCATACTGACGGTGATAAACCCATATTGGCTCATCTGCATTGTTTACAACAATCTCCTCAAGATGTGAATCATTAAGAATTATCTCTATTCTTCCAAGCCCAAATGACTTGTGCATCAAATAAGTCGTGAAAAAATCCTTTGTCTCGTTACTTATATCAGGGAAGTATTTTTCTATAAGATAAACAATTGTCTCCCTGAATTTCTCCTTTACAAAATCCATCTTCTTTGGATCAACTATGTCTGTAATACCCAATTTTACCTTTTCAACAAGTTCATCCCTTATCTTGTCAAGAATCAGTTCTGTATTCGCGCTTATCTGGGAAATATTTACTTCATACACCAAAACAAACTCCTCTTTCTTTGATTCTATAGTTACGTTAACAGGTATGTTTCCAGAATAATAATTATATTTATCTTTAATCATCCTCTAAATATATTATAAAAATTTATTAATTTCTCCAACTCCTCTTTTGTTATTTTTTTCTTTTTTGTAAGCTCTTTCAATCTCTTTATTTCCTTCAGCAAGTATTCTTTCTGCTTTATCTTTTTTTCATCTGCCGGCTGCTCCTTAATCAACCTTGCTTCTATGACTTCAATCTTTCTCTCAATCATTTCATAATCTACCATAGGTCCCAGATTTTTCTTTATATCATTTCTTTCTTTTGAAGTCAAATAAGGCGTTGTGAAATTGTATTCTACATGAATTATTTTTTCCTGATCAAGAAATGATGCCCACTCATTCAGTATATTTCCTGGAATTCCCAACTCTTTTGAAGCATCATCAAGGCTTATTCTCCCCTTTTCATTGACTAATTTCACCAAAGAATCCACTGCGGTGGTGATATTTGCTGCCATATTCAAGATTAAAGAATGTTTGTATATAAAGATTTCTAAAACAACAAATTATTTAAACAAATAAACCAATTTTTTTAACATGAAAGTTACTCCATGGGAAGTTGAAGGCAATATTGATTATGACAGATTAATCAAGGAATTTGGGGTATCTCCAATCTCAGAAAAGATAAGAAGCAGACTAAAAGATACTCATCCATTGCTTAGGAGAGGCATTTATTTTTCCCACAGGGATTTTGACAAATGGCTTAACAACCATGACAATAAAAAAAATGTTTCAGTAATAACTGGAAGAGGCCCTTCAGAAAAAATGCATCTTGGCCATTTGGTTCCTTTTTTAGTCGCCAAATCCCTGCAGGATAATTTCAACTGCAACGTTTACATTCCTATTTCTGATGATGAAAAATTTTATGTAAAAGAAAATTTAAGCTTTGAAGATGCAATAGAATACTCCAGGGACAATATTCTTGATTTGATTGCCCTTGGATTCAAACCAAAAAAAACATTCATCTTTGAGGATTTTATCTACACAAAAGTATATTCCTATGCTGGGAGGATTGCAAAAAGAATAACTTACTCAACTGCAAAAGCCGCATTTGGATTAAAGAATGAAAATAATGTCGGTTGGAGCTTTTATCCAGCAATGCAGGCTGCACACATATTATTCCCGCAGTTTAATGAAGGAAAGCACATTAGCGTGGTTCCTGTCGGAATAGATCAGGATCCTTTCATAAGACTAACAAGAGACATAGCAATGCATAAGGATTTTGGATTTGAAAAGCCTGCTGCACTACACGCAAAATTCATCCCTTCATTGTATGGAGACCCAAAGATGTCATCCTCAAAAGAAGGAAGCATATTCTTAAGCGATTCAAAAAAAGAAGTTGAAAACAAGATTAAGAAATATGCATTCTCAGGAGGAGGAGCAACAATAAATGAGCACAGGGAAAAAGGCGGGAATCCGGACATAGATGTAAGCTACCAATATCTGAAAATGTTCTTTGAACCCGATGATAATAAATTAAAGAAGATATATGATGATTACAAATCAGGGAAATTGCTGACTTCTGAAATCAAGGATATTTTAATAGAAAAAATAAACAAATTTTTAGAAGAGCACAGAAAAAACAAGGAAAAAGCAAAAGATAAAATGAAAGATTTCATATTAAAGGATTAAATTTATAAACAAAAAAACAAACAAAATTAAGAGGTGATTATGATAAAAACTCCGATAAAAATAGTTATTGGAATTCTTTTCTTGTTTGCAATCTTAATAATTCTATCAATGGTTTCCATCACACCAAAAGTAAATGATGTAGATGAGTTTGCTGAATTGAATAATGAAGAGAACAGCATATATAAAGAAGGCTCATGCCAGTTTAAATGCAACGGTGATTCTGACTGCATAAAATCATGCAACAAATTAATACAGAATGAGGCTACAAGGGAAAAAGACATTGAAATATGCAAGAGAATCATCTCCAATGAGGACAAGGCTGAATGTACAAGGGTTGTTAACATGGTCATTTCAAATGATATTGAAAATTGCGAAGGCGATACAGCATGCAAAGACGAGCATTACCTAAAAAAAGCAATAGGAACAAAAGAAAAATCACACTGTAATTACATAATGAATGATGAAACAAAAGAGGTATGCTTAAATGTTTAAAAAATTAATAATCATTTTACTTGCACTGATTATTCTGCCAGTTGTTCACGGTGATGATCAGGATGTCATGATAGGAAATTTATTTGATCAGATTCCAATAAATGCATGCGAGCAGGCTGCTTTCTGCAATGGAGGCTATGTAAAGGAATGCAGCAGAACTGCTGATGGCGTGTGCCCTGAACATTATGGGGACTGGAGCAGTTGTCCGGACAATAATTATGAAGGATACAAATGCCATCCATGTGATCCTGACTGCGGTTTTTGTGCAGAAGCTGAAATTTTCCTAACTCCAAATCCAGTATTGCCCAATTCACAAATTGACATTCCTACAGTAATTTACAAAGATAATCAAAATTATGAATATTGGGCATTATACAGAAGAGGTGAAGGATTTAGTGCTCCTGGTTCATTTGCAGCAAGACAATGTGATGAAGGTGAAGAAACGTGCGTGTTTGATGATGTGTATGTAATTTCCCCTGCAGAGGGAGGCAAGATTTTCTATGTTGAAGTTCAAATAGGCCCTGTTGTTGACAATATATTTCAGATATCACAATCAATAACACTTCCAGGAAAAACATATCCTTTACTTAGAATAAATAATCCAACACAAGGCTCAGAAAATGAAGGCGATGTAAACATAAACATAGATGCTGAAAGCAATTTAATTCCTCCGGGACAAGGCCTTGAACAGGACCCAGAGACAATAAAAGAGGCAAAATTCTATTTATACAAATACAGCAACACCCAAGATGACTATCTTCCAACAAATACAAACACATGCTCAATAAACTGCCAGGGACAGGACTGCAACTTGATACAATCATATACAAATTATCAGATAGCAAGAAACAATGATGATGAAGTTGAATTTGACTGGGATTCAACAATATGCGACAACAACAATTACAAACTTTTTGTTGAGATATCCGACAGCGAGAATACAGTAAATGATGAAGTTGAATTCACATTAACCAATCCAAACGCACCATGCGTTGATGAATGTTCTGCATTCAAATCAAACATCTTCAAAACAATATTAGCTAAAATTAAAGTATGGTTATGAACAAAAAATCAGTTGTCTTTACATTGATATCAACAGTATTATTATCTGTTATCCTAATAAGTTTTCTGATACAGACAAACAACCGGGCCAATGTTGAAGTTCAGAAAGCAAACGTTGAAGTTGAAACACTGAATTCATTCACAAAGACGCTGAACGAAAAATATCTTCCTACTGCACTCAAATTATCTGCAATTCAGGCTACAAGATCAATAAATGATTACATTGAAGATAATGGAATATACCTTGATGTTGAAAATCTGAATGACACATATGATGAACTGATGAAAATGGGCCAGTATGTTGAAGGTGGAGCAGGCCTCGGATTAGTCATTGATTCGGATTACATGTATTACGGCGGTGTTAATTACACTATTGGCGCTTTGTTTGAGGAAGTTGATAATCTGGCAGGATTGACTGGAATAAATTTTACCTATGGAGACATAAATCCAATAAAAGTTTATCATGAAGAGCCATTCACCTTCACTGCATCCATCATTATAGATTACAATATATCATCAAATGACCAGAAAACATCTTTCTCGTATTTAAACAAGGAAGTCAAGGGAAAAGTTCCATTGTATGAAGTAAGAGACCCGATGAGAATAATTGGATTATCAACAAATGTTTCAATAACAGAGGCAGAGCATGATGTGTGGGACACAACTGCACTTGAATACGACATAATAAACATAACATATATTGGTTCAGATGAAGCACCATCATTTTTACAGAGATTAACCGGTGACTTTTCATCCTCGGAATTTGGAATAACTTCATTCATAAATACAAAATTTTATTCAAATCCAAACTTGTATACAAATGCTGATCATTCATACTTCACGCAAGACAAAGATAATAACTGCCGTATAACAGAACTATCTGATTATCCTAATTTCTATTTAAGGACAAGCCACAGAAACAAATACGGACTTGATGACTGCACATTTGATGAATTATTTGAAGGATAATCTTAACCGGACAATAATCTTCTTCTTGCAACCAAAGCATTCCTTTCTGATGCCGTTGAATATATCTCATCCTGCAATTCAAACGCAACACCAAACCTGTTGTCAAACAAGCCATTTGTAAGGTCCTGTATGAAGGCTGCCGCATCCTCATTATTTTCTGCTAAGGCAAAATCTATTATCTGCTCTGATATTGTCAGATCCGTGTCATTTATCTTCCTATCAACTATAAAATCAAATACGGTTCCATATGTTGAATAATCAAGCTCGCTTATCTTCACATCGGAAAAAACATCAAACAAGTCCTCTGAGAAGTAATACTGCTGGTCAAGGCTCCTTGAATTTATGAAAAACAAATACATTGAAACAAGAATAAGGATAAATAGGGTTATTGCCATGAATCCATCCAATGAAAAGAAAAAACCTTTTTTCATTCCCACATCACCACAACCATTTTCACTATCTGGCCATTCAGGAATACAAACCTTGTAAACTTAAGAATCGTGTCTGCTTTTATGCTGTTCATATCATTAATTGCTGGATCTCCAAAAAATCCATTGTTTCCATATTCAACAAGCCTCATTCCCTGCTTATTTTCAAAATAAAAAACAAAATCCTTTGTTGTTCCCAATAGAACCTTTGATTTTTTAGTATAGTCCAAATCCTGAAACAGAGTAAGCTTTGTAAAATTAACCCTGCTGCTGTCAATCAAGCCTATCCTTCCATTTCCATCCTGCCATTCATAAGGAAGATAGCCAGAGCTTCTTAGATTGTTGCTTATTGAAATTATCTCTCCAAAAATATCCCTTGTGTCCTGATTTCTTAAACTTATATCAACCATTGCACTCACAAACAACAAGCCAATAATTGCCAATATTGAAAAACCAATTACAAAATCACTGTACCAAAACTGACCTCTTTTCATTGATATTGAATAAATATTACAGTATTTAAATTTTAAGTAAAATTTTATGTTTGGTAATTCTTCTTACCATTTGATATTATTAATTACTTATGTTATAAATCTATTTTTAGGAATAATATGTGACTAAGTAACGAAAGATTTATATACTTGGTAACATACAAATTTAATATGAAAATTGAAGATCATTTAACATCATTTAATGAACATAAAGAAACCATATTTGAATGGGCTTTAAAAGTAAAAGGACTTAAAAATTCACAAAGAATTATAGGATTGCATATTTCAAGAGCTATAATTGATTTGCTTTCTGCTTATTTACACGAAACAAACAAAATTAATTTAGGATTTCAGATAAATCATCGCTGGTTTAAATCTAAAAAAGTATTAAAAAAATTGCCAGATTTTAAAGACAAAGAAAAAATTATTAATAATATTATAAAACTGGAGCTTCTTTCTGAAGATTTGTCGTATAGTTCCCCTAAATCAATTGAAAAAATAAAAGAAGCTATTAATCTATTTAAGAAAATTGAGGAGGAAATAAATAAAATTAGAAATGAGAATAAATAAATCTGATTTAATATCCTATGCAAGCAATTTTGTATCCTTTCTTTTGAAATATGAAATAAGTAATGAAATAAACAAGATTATTCTCTTTGGTTCTGTTGCAACAGGAAGTTTTGATAAAGAAAGCGATATAGACTTATTTATTGACATAAAAGAGAAAAACAAAAATAAAATTATGAAATTATTGGATTTATATTATAAATCCGAAGACTGCGAGAAATATAAATTATTGGATATTAAAAATGATATCAGCTTAAAGATTGGAAATCTTGATAAATGGAGCAATATTAAAAGAAGTATAATTTCTAATGGCATACTTTTATATGGAAAATATAAAGATATACCTGAAAACCTAAAACAATACACATTATTTAATATAGATTCAAGAAAACTTGATAGAAATAAAAAAGTGAAGTTGTGGAGGTTACTTTATGGGTACACCCAAAAAATTAAAAAAAAGGAATATAAATCTAAAGGTTTAATCAAAGAATTACATGGTAAAAGACTTGGCTTTGGTTTTTTTGTTTTACCTGTAGAATCTGTCCAAAAATTAATTGACATTTTAAATAAAAATAAAGTTGGTTATAAAATAAGTGATATGTGGAGTGATAATCTATAAATAATAGGTTATTGCATTCTTTAAGTAAAATTTTATGTTTGATAATTTTTCTTACCATTTGGAAGAATTATTTACCGGCTAAAATGCAGACAATAAAATTAGGAAGGAATAACTTTTTATATTGTATGCCTTGGATAAATATATGAAACCAAAAAGATTATCCAGAAGTGTAATTTATGAAAACCCATGGGTAAACCTTTATGTAGACAAAGTTCAATTTCCTGATGGAAGAATAATTGATAAGCACCATCTTCTTGATTTTGAGAAAGAAGCTGTGGCTATTCTAATTGAAAATTCCTCAAATCAGATACTTTTAGTTAATGTATATCGTTATGCTACAAATACAATTGAATGGGAAATACCTGCTGGGGGGATTGATAAAGGGGAATCTGTCATAAAAGCTGCAGAACGTGAAGCACTTGAAGAAACTGGTTATAAAACAGATAACCATAAACAGATTTATACCTATTATCCGATGAATGGCATTTCAAACAAGGTGTATCATATAGTTCATTGCAAAGCAGATAAGAAAATACAAAATTTTGATAAAAATGAAATAAAAGAATCAAAATGGTGCAATAAAGAAGAAATTGAATCAATGATAAAAGAAAAAACTATTAATGGTGGCTTTGCTCTTACTTCACTGCTATTATATTTACAAAATACAAATTAAATCTATCTTCTTAAATTTAGGAAACATAAGGTTTTTATAGTAAATAAATTTTAGATAATATATGAAAAGAGGCGTGATACTATTTATTATCCTGTTATTGATTAATGCTACTTTTGTTTCTTCATTAGGTGATTTTCAAAGTTCTCAGTGTGATGGATCGTATGGTATGAGTTATACTCTTCTTGGCGGAGGACCATTTGAAATCACCTGTCAGGATATAATCAATGATTACATAGGAGATGCTGATCTCTGTAAAAATGAGGTAACTTTACAGGATGCACTCAGACAAAATGGCGGGATTTTCAGAAATTATGTTGATGAAGGTTTTGATGATTTTGATTATAATATATATTATTATCCACAAGATAAAGATTATATATCAAACTTAAATCCATGTGACAAATGCGGAACTTATTTTGATGGATTATATCCCTCATGCAAGGGATACTCTATAGGGGATACAAGGCATTGTCAGGGATATCCAAATGTAGGAAGATGTGCAGCTGCTACTGAAGAATACCTTGGAGTTGAGTATGTCATTAATACATATGGCTATAACAGGTTATTTGCTGAGGATGCACCAGAATTATTATGGAATTCATGCAGTTACATCTGGGATGCAAATACACAAGAGATATGCGGAAATAACAAAGATGATGATTGCAATGGGAGTGTAGATGAAGGGTGTCAGGAAGAATGTCAAACATTATATGAATCATGTGAGGTTGAAGTATGCTGTGCTGGATTAAGCTGTGAAAATGGAGGTCCTAATTTAGGGGATATTTGCATTGATTGCCTTGATGAAGGAGATGCATGCACAAATAAATTGTTCTGCTGCGGTGCTGGATTGACTGATGGATACTGCGGTAGTGGACACTGCTGTGATGTAGGGGATGCATGGGATCCTATAGAAGGGCAATGTGAAGCACAGGCAGAGTGTTATGAAACAATAGAATGTCCAATAAGTCCTGTAGATAATTTTGTTCAATGGCTAATAACCCCTGGTTGTTTTAGGAATGTATTAAGTCTTGTTGGTGAAGAGCAATATACACAATCATGCTGTCCAGCAGATTTATACGGCGGAGAAGGATGGTATTATACTGATATTGTTGTATCTTAAAATGGCTTTGATAAATATTAAAGAATGGTTTGGATTAATTTTCTTCAAGAAAGACATTCATGGATTGGTAAAAGAGCCTCCTGAATTGAAGAATAATATTATTACACTATTATTTATAACTTTTATTTTTTCTTTATTATCTTCCTTAATTTCAGGAAAATTTATTTTGGTAGGCATGCTATTTAGCACCATAAAATATACTGTTTATTACTTCCTTCAGATATTTCTAGCTGGATTGATAATATATCTGGTTTTAAGATATATATTCAAGAAGCAGATTCCAGTACAAAAATTTCTGTCCCCTTATCTAAAAGTAAACATAGCGGCATTCGGGGTGATTACTTACATTTTTGTTTTAATAGCTTTGCTGATCATAGTTATCTTATTAATTACATTGTTGATTGTTTTTTTAACAAAAAATCCTGCATTACTAGCTTCCCTGGTTTTGTTTGGAATAAATCTAATGCCTATATTGGCTGCAATCATCATTCTACTGCTTGTTCTGGCAGTTATTACTTTAATATTGGAGGTTAAGATTATAAAAAATGTTTTTAATATTGGATGGTTTGCAGGCTTGTTGATATTAATCATAGCAAATCTTTTTATGGGATTAATATTATATTCTACTATTTTTAGAATTTCTTTTATTTAATTCATTTATCTTCTTGACATCAATTCAACAAAATACCTATTATCAGTATCTGGATGGCTGTTTCTAGGCCCTCTTGTAAAGAATAATTTACCATTTCTTAAATCAGATTCTGAGTAAATTCCTTGAGTTAATCCAATTCCCGGTTGTGGATGTGGTCCTGGTGTAGTAAAATCTCCATACATTACACTAGTTGAATCTAATTCTGTATCTTTATCTGGTCCTAAAACCTGACTTAATTCCTGCAAATAAATGCCTCTCCCCACTATATTCCCACCATTTAAAGTAGCAACACCACAAATAACAACATAAGGATTATCCAATTTAACAAACTTTGAATTTTGCCCTATGCCTGGTATTGAATTTCTCCATTCAACAAGAACATAGCCAGAATCTACCTCCGGATATCCTAAATTATCATAATGAAATGGAGGATTGTTTCCCTGTTCAATAATTGTATTTTCATTAATTAATCTGTCAGTAAATACAGGCAAGTCATTTCTTATGATTGATACAACGCGGTCTATTTGTGCTTGTGTTGGTGTCAATGTGCCTTGACCGTCATAATTAGGATGAAAAGCACCTTCTTCAGTTATAATATAAAAAGAAGGTGAATGTATAAATCTTACTGTTTCGCCATAAGGTATAAGATCTGTAGGCTGATGAGTCATATATGCATGTGCACTAGTCCTTCTACCAACTAAATTAAAAGATTCCATATTAAAACCAGAATCCACCATGGTTTCATTTATCAAATCCCCAAAGCCTGGATTTACGAAAGTAACCCTTGGATAATATCCATCTGCATTAACCCTGAATTCACTGAACTCATCAAGAGACTGCATACTTCTTCCATTCTTTCCATTGTGCCTTACTTTATTTTCCAATCTATCAGCATTAAATGCAATATCTCCAGAACCCATTTTCAAGGCTTTGGCTGAAGAATAGAAATTATCACCAAGAATCTGAATTAAAAGCATTCCATTGGCAATATTATTTTCTGGAGTAAAATATACCTGATTATCTCTTTGATAGAAATCCCCATTAATCTCCTGTCCCAATGTATTAAATGCCTTATATCTTAAATTACCTGGTTTTGGTATTGTAATTACAGGAGTTTCACCCACTGAAGTCTCAAACTGGAAATAACCTTCCTCATTTGTAGTTGCTGTGCTTCCATTTAATTCCACTGTTGCATCTGGAATTGGCTCTCCTTCAAATAAACCACGAATATACCCCTGCTGGGCCAATAAAGGCGTTAAACCTGCTGATAAGTACATTGCTGAACTAACAGCAAAGTCTCTAGCTTTTTTTAGAATACTTCTCTTTCTCAATCTAGATTTCTTCATTTTAACCCTGAAATAAGGGGTTTTTAGTATTTATAAGTTTTTTGTTACTAAGGGGTGAGGATAAAAAGAAATGGGTTGGGTTTAGAACTCTTCTGGTTTAATTATCTTTATTCCCTTAAATTCTTTCAATTTTAATAAGTGATTGTCATAAGTTATAATAAATTTTGAATTTGAGAAATATGCACATTCCAATATCTTATTATCATCTGGATCTTCCTTTACAACATAAAATTTTTCTATTGGTTTAACTATCTTCAAGAAACTAAGCAATTTGCTTATGATATAATTAGTTTCTTCATCACTATATCTAAAATCTCTTTTCAAGATTTTTGCATATTCATCCAAGATTTCAACAGTTGTAAAAATCTGTGTATCCTCTTTTATTAGCTTTATCAAGAGTTTATATGCAACACTATTATACCACAAAGAAGATGAAATCAATATGTTGGTATCAAAAACCACCCTCATTAATTAATCCCCCTTAGTTTATGCACTAATCTTGGAATGTCTATTTCTTTTATCCCTAATTTTTCTGCTCTTTTTTTCCCAACTCTTGCTAATTTTTCTACATCTTTTAAGATTTTTTCCTTTGAAAATGTTTCTAGCTTCTTTAAAATAATTGTATCTTTGCTACCAAGAATAGCAAAAAATGTTCCTTCTTTCATTTCCAATTCATTTCTTATACCTCTGGGGACAACAATCTGTCCTCTTGAACTCATTTTTGTTATTTCAACATTCATTTTAACCTCCATTATTGTAAGAAAATAAGATTATCTTATATATAAACTTTTTTATTCTTAATATCCGGATTAAGCTGTGAAAATGGAGGTCCTAATTTAGGGGATATTTGCATTGATTGCCTTGATGAAGGAGATGCATGCACAAATAAATTGTTCTGCTGCGGTGCTGGATTGAC
>Ga0209541_10004536_pt1 | contig 24610 bp, 23 predicted proteins | sample RifCSPlowO2_01_FD_184027 | JGI IMG/M metagenome (GOLD analysis project Ga0209541, IMG submission 184027) | Groundwater microbial communities from Rifle, Colorado - Rifle CSP2_plank lowO2_0.1 (SPAdes) (version 2) | ecosystem: Environmental > Aquatic > Deep subsurface > Groundwater | place... | reverse complement strand
TTTGAAATAGCACTACGGAGCGCGGCGGCGCGAGTAAAGATGATTTTTCAGCAGAAAAATACTTCGGGCTATTTCAAAGACACTATTTCGCAATTCAAAAATATCGACTATTTTCTATTTCAACGCCAAAGTTATTAAATGTTCCAAAAGTTCCTTGTGCGAAGAACCGACAGCGTTTAGAGCTTTCGGCAATAATGATTCCGCCGTCAGGCCGGGCAAAGTGTTGATTTCCAAAATATAAATTCCTCTTTTAGACACGATAAAGTCCGAGCGGGAATAATGCCTGCCGCCGATGGCGTTATGGGCCGCTATCGCCATCGCTTCTATCGTTCTTTTTGTCGGCAGGTCAAAGTTGGCCGGACATAATTCCCGCGTCTGGCCCCCGTATTTGGCGTCGTAACTGAAGAAACTGCTTTGAGCCGGCGGAATTATTTCCACTATCGGCAAAGCGTAATATTTTTGGTTTCTAAATTCGTCAATCACTCCGCCAGTCGCTTCCCGCCCTTTTATGTATTCCTCAACTAATATTTTTGATGAGAATGAAGACACTTTTTCCAAAGCCCCCTCCAAATCGTCAAAACTGCGCGCGATGGAAACGCCCACCGAAGATCCGCCGGAAGGATATTTAATCACCCAAGGCGGAGGCATGTTCCTGAAAATTTTCTTGGCTGTTTGCGCCAGCTCGTTTTCCAAAACAATCTCAAAGCCGGACGGGACTTTCAACCCAACACTCTTAAAAGCTTGCCTGGCCAGAATTTTATTCATTCCCAAAGCTGAAGCCATCACCCCCGAACCGGTGTAAGGAATGCCGAAAGATTCCAGCAGTTGCTGAACTTTGCCGTCTTCTCCATACTCCCCGTGCAGGGCGTTGAAAACGACATCAATGCGCCTGAAAATCTGGTCGTGGTGAGCGGGCTTGCCGTTCAAATGCCATTCTCTTTCTTTGCTTATAAAAATATCTTTGGCCGAATATTTTCTCGGCATATTACGCAAAACACTTTCGCCTGTTTTGAGCGAAACTTCGTGCTCAAGGGACGGCCCTCCGCGCAACACGCCGACTCTGATGGAATTCATGTTTTAATTATAACCACAAGCGAGCAAAAAGCGAAGAAAATAAATTTTGAAAATCGTAGGCGGGGGCGGCCAACCGAGTCTGCGAGGTTGGGGTTAAGCGATTTTCCAAAATTTGATTTTCGGAGCTTTTTGCAATTTGAAACAAAAGATAAAAAACACAAAACCCGCCGAAGCGGGTTTTGCGGGATATGCATTGGAATGCCCGCTCAAACAATAATAGAAGAACGGGAAAACACTCACATACCAACATATTAGCAAATAGGGATAAACTTGTCAAATTTTTGGACCTATGGGGAATCGGACCCCAACCTCATCCATGCCATGGATGCGTAATACCATTTTACTATAGGCCCATTTCACCAACACAAACAGTATATACAAACTTAAACTTTTTTCAAATAAAACGGGCGGGGCTCCCTATATCATTTTTGAGTACTGATGATAATTTTCCCTCACTTTATTTTTCCAGTTTGCAGTTTCGTTCCCTCCACCTAAATCAGTTTTGCCATACACCAATAAAACATTAACCGTAGACGTATTTTTGTGAACAGCAATAATGCATCTGTTACCGGAAGAACGCCTTGATTCTTGCGTGCCATGAACACGAAATTCAGTTTTACAAATCCTCACATCTCCAATTTCAGCAATAGTCTCTGCGATGTTTGTCTGTCCAATTAAAGTATCAATACGCTTAAACTCCTCGCGCATACCAACCCAAGTTACATCCCAAGCGCCTTTATATTTCTTTTTGAATGTGGAAATAAAGTGTCGTTCCGCATATTGTTCTATAACAACAGCATAATTAGTAAACATAATCCGGGTCTTGTTGAATTATCAATTCGTACGGAATTGTTTCGTCAGGAGAACAAAGTTTATAAGGCAACTGCTCGTGAGTGAAATCTACAATTTCTTGCGTTCTTTTATCTTTCCATTTTGTAGATATTTTTTTCATCAAACTCAATTCATCTCCACTTATTAAGTCCAATTTTTGATGTTTAGCGCCTGTGCCGATAAGAATGGCATCGCCTTTGTAATCAATAGTAATTTTTCCTTCTTCTTCAAGCTCGGCCAATGCTCTGAAATACGGATCAGGAACTGGTCCGTATTTTCTGCGAAAATATTGCATTCCGCTCATGCTCTCAAGTTTGTTGTAGTACCATGCAAAATCAGCCAAATACAGAAGTTTGGCAAGTTTAGTCTTTGGAACTTTTCCGTCAGTAGAAAAGGGTGATTGCAAATAAACAAGTATCATTTGCTTGTATTTTTCATATTTTGGCAAAGTCGCTTTTGCAAATTCTTCAATAGAAATACCAAACAGATCTTTTAATTTCTCCGCTTCTTCTAAAGTAAGACCTCTATTCCCGCTCTCGATGGATGTATAGGAAGGGCGGGAAAGATTTAATTTGTCTGCGACAAAAAACTGCGAAAAACCTCGCTCTGTCCTAAGAACTTTTATAAAATTTGCATATTTACTTTTCATACTTTTATTATATTTAGATATGTAAAAAAGTCAAACATTAGATGTTGATAAATTTGACAAGAAAAATAAGAGGAAATTTTTCCCCCCTGCGAAAATTCGGAAAGGCGGCGGAGCCGCGCCGCTGACAATTTCAAGTTTTTCTTTGGCGGTAATTCAATGAAAACACCTAACCATAAAATACAACCCATCCTAACACCCCACCAATCGCATAAAAGGTTAAACCGACACGATATTTTAATCTCCCGTTCTTAATACCTAATTCAGTGTAAATGTCATCAATCATTTTGTTTTTTTCTCCTTCATTTACAAAACTTCTCTTTTTCATTTTCGGTGGAATTTGCAAAATAAACGCCAACAAGGCAGACCACCATACGATATTAAAAGAATTATCAAATTTTGATCCAACGAAAAAATATATAAGACTTAACAACCCCATAAAAACAATCCAAACAATCGGTTTTCTAAAAACCATAAAGATAAAATTGTCGGACTGAATCATTATGATATTTAGAACAAAGGTTAAAAAAGCGATTGCCAATAAGGTTAATAATATGCTCATATTATTTGTTTTCTAATTTCCATATGATTAAAAAATTTTCTTTCCCCCAAAATTAATCATAATTTATTACAGCAAATTTTTCAACTAAAATTTTACCCTCGGTAGGAATCGAACCTACATCAAAAGCTTAGGACGCCTCCGTTCTATCCATTGAACTACGAGGGCTAAAAACACTCAATCACCCTGTCTCTTATTGCTAACATGTATTTTAGCAGATTTCCAGCTTTTTTCACCCTGACTCGGCACATGCCATGAGTTAATTTGCCCTTCTTTTTTCCTTTTAAAATATCAACGCTACCAATTTTATTGACTGGCGCTTCGGTTATTTTAGACCAAAATTTCAAACATTCATTTTTGTTAGTGTCTTCATAAATTCTTATGCTTATTTTTAATTCTTCTGTTTTAATTTTAAACAATTCTCTTAAACCTTTTACAAAAATTTTTATTAATTGAGAATCGCTGTTAATTAAATTGAAGTCTTTTTTGTTCCCCTCTCCCCAGTACAAAGCTGACAAAAAAATAATTTCCTCTTTTTTTGTCAGTAAATTTATTAATTTCTTCGCCTTATCTTTTGCTTTCTTTTTCAAAATTATTTTTCGCTTTATACTTCCTCCTCTCTTGCCCAGCCATTCTTTTTTGTGTTCTGGCAAAATTTTAACACCTTTTATATGGTACATTCAATAAGTAATTGCAACACCTGTTTTCTCTAACAATACCTCAAGCGGAGTCTTTCCGCCAAATCTTTTTCTCGGACGAGTTAGGAACAAGCGAAGTAACAGGAAATGTTTAAGGCGGTTTCAATTTCTTGTTGGATTTGCTTTATTTTGCAATGTTATATAACATAAGCAATGTATCGCGGGGTGGAGGAGTAGTACCTCACGAGGCTCATAACCTTGAGACGCCGGTGCAATTCCGGCCCCCGCAACAAGTCGTTTTTTAAGAAATGGAAACATTTTTGAATTTATTTTTAATAATAGCGGCTTTGGGCGGATTCGCCTTGGCGTTTTTTATTTTCATAAGCAAGCGGAAAGCGAAACCGATCGCTTGTCCGCTGGACGGCCACTGCGACGATGTCGTCCGAAGCGAATTTTCCAAATTTTTCGGCGTTCCGGTGGAGATACTGGGAATGCTTTATTACGCCGTCGCCGCCGCGGCTTATTCCGTTTTTTATTTTTATTCCGGTCTAGTCGTTCCCTTGGCCGTGTTTGGCATGTTCGGGCTGGCTTCTTTTTCTTTTCTTTTTTCTCTGTATCTGACTTTCATTCAGGCTTTTAACTTAAAGAAGTGGTGCGTATGGTGCCTGGCCTCGACCGGTTTGTCGTCGTTTATTTTTTTGGCCAATGTTTTTTACGTTAATTTCGGTTTCGCGGTTATTCCGGCGGAAATTTTTGAAGAATTTTACGAGATTTTAGTTGTCGGGCATTTATTGAGCGCGGGACTCGGCTTTGGCGCTTCCGTTGTCGGCGCCATAATGCTTTGGAAATTCGTCAAAGATTTTAAAATATCCGATTTTGAAGCCGATATTTTGCGAATGCTGACTCAAGTGATTTGGTTCGCGATATTCATTCTTATTTTAAGCGGATTCGGTCTTTATTTTTCAGACGAGGGGATAAGCAATGTCTTATATAAGTCCGCCATCGCGGTTGTTCTCGCGCTTGTCTCGGCCGTTCTTAACTTGGCTATTTTGCCGAAGATGGTTAAAAAAACTTTGTTGTTTATAAACAACGGAGAAAATCCCGTTTCTTCCTTTACCGCCAAAACTTCTTTGGCTTTTAATTTTTTGGCTGTTTTTATCTGGCTCTGCGTCTTAATATTTTCGGTCAAAATCTAGACAGGTTTATTTTTTTGTTTTTGAAAGCGCTATCCACAGGCGGACCCCTCTTTTATTTTTATAAAGCTGGAGTAAAATTAAATTACTTTAATCTTAAATTTATTTTTTCAAAATGATTTCCAAAATAATAAAGAGGAACGGGGAGATAGTTGATTTTCGGCCGGAAAAAATCCAAGACGCCATCGCCAAAGCTGTTTTGGCTGTCGGAGGAAGCGACTTGGAGACCCCAAAACTTCTTACCCGGCTTGTCGTCAAAGAAATTGAGAAAAAATACGCCGACCATATTCCCGATGTGGAAGGAGTGCAAGATATCGTGGAGAAAATTTTGATAGAGGAAGGTCACGCCGCGACCGCCAAAGCCTACATCATCTATCGGGAAAAAAGAAGCGAGAGAAGATACGACAAAGAAGTTACCGTCAGCGTGGATAAGACGATTTCTGAATATCTCAATCAACAAGATTGGCGGGTCAACGCCAATTCCAATCAGGGTTATTCTTTGGGCGGACTGATACTCAATACTTCCGGCAAAGTAACCGCCAATTACTGGCTTTCCCACGTGTATCCGGCCGATGTCGGCGCCGCCCACCGAAACGGCGATTACCATATCCACGATTTGGATATGTTTTCCGGCTACTGCGCCGGCTGGTCATTGAGAGTTTTGCTGGAAGAAGGGCTTAACGGCGTGCCGGCCAAGACGGAATCCGGCGCGCCCAAGCATCTTACCAGCGCCGTCAACCAGATGGTCAACTTTTTCGGCACAATGCAGAACGAATGGGCGGGGGCGCAGGCTTTTTCTTCCTTTGACACTTATCTTTCTCCATTCGTGAAAAAATATTCTATGGAAATGGAAGAAGAAATAAACAATTCCGGCTTTTACAATTTCCCGTCCGAAGACGCCAAACAGAAATTCATTGACGATAAAACCTACAAATACGTTAAACAAAATATCCAATCTTTCGTGTTCAACCTCAACATTCCTTCCAGGTGGGGGACGCAGACGCCGTTTACCAATATCACTCTTGACCTTATCCCTCCCGAAGATTTGAAAAATCAAAAATTAAAGCTGGGCGGCCAGTATTTTCCCTTCGCTTTCAGCCAACTTCAGAAAGAAATGGATATGATAAACCAAGCTTATGTGGAAGTGATGACGGCCGGCGACGCTAAAGGCCGAGTGTTCACTTTCCCCATCCCGACTTACAACATCACCAAAGATTTTGATTGGGACAATCCGAAGTATGAGCCTATTTTTGAAATGACGGCCAAATACGGCATGCCTTATTTCCAAAACTTCATCAATTCCGATATGAAGCCAAATCAGGTAAGATCAATGTGTTGCCGCCTACAGTTGGATTTGAGGGAACTGCTTAAAAGAGGCAACGGCTTGTTTGGCAGCGCCGAAATGACCGGCAGTTTGGGGGTGGTAACGATAAATTCCGCCCGAATCGGCTATGTCCACAAAGGCAACAAAGAAGCATTTTTGAAGCGGATTGAACATCTGATGTATTTGGCCAAAACATCTTTGGAAATCAAAAGAAAGGAAATAAACAAATGGCTGGAAAGGGGTTTGTTCCCTTACACCAAAAGATATTTGCCTAATTTGAATAATCATTTTTCCACCATCGGCATCAACGGTCTAAACGAAGCCATTCTCAACTTCACCGACGGGAAAGAAAATATCGTCTCCCAATGGGGGCAGGATTTTGCCGAAGAAGTCCTGCTGTTTATGAGAAATAAATTAAGGGAATACCAAGAGGAAACCGGCAATCTTTATAACCTTGAAGCCACGCCGGCCGAGAGCGCTGCTCACAGATTCGCCAAAGAGGACCAGAAAATTTTCCCCGGCATAATCCAAGCCGGCACGCCGGAAGCGCCCTACTATACCAATTCCTCCCAGATTCCGGTGGAGCACACCGGCGACGCTTTTGAAGCGCTGGAACTGCAGGATAAACTGCAGACCAAGTACACCGGCGGGACGGTTTTGCATCTTTATATGGGAGAAAGAGTCAGCGACGCCAAATCTTGCCGCAAGCTGGTTAGAACTGTTTTGGAAAATTATCACTTGCCCTATATCACCATCACTCCGACTTTCTCCATTTGCCCCAAACACGGCTACTTGAAAGGCGAGTATCATTTCTGCCCGACTTGCGATTTGGAAATAGGGTATAATGAAGGGGGAAGCTACGACGACAAAGAATTACATAAGCACAGGTCGAAAAAATTATCAGAATCTAATCTCAAAACAGATGAAAAATCAAAACAACTCCAACCAACAGAGAACAAGGTGTGAAGTCTGGTCTCGGGTGATGGGTTATCACCGGCCGGTTTCCTGCTATAATCTCGGCAAGAAATCCGAACACTACTCTCGCCAGCACTTTTCCGAAACAACCACTGTCAATTCCAATTTCTGCAAAAAACACGCCTAGTTCTTAAGTTATTTTCCTTGAATTATGAAATAACATCATTTGCTCGGTTCGCATAATTTTCTGCACCACAAGAGTACTTCCATTTTCTAATCGCTTCGCTCAAGAAAATTAGGTCGCTGAAAATTTGCTCTGCTCGCGCCGCCGCGCTGCGCAAGACGTCGCAAACGATGTTATTTCGTAATTCAAGATATGTTAATTGGCGGAGTGCAAGAATTGACCACGTTGGATTTTCCGGGACGCTTGGCGGCCGTGGTTTTCACTTTGGGCTGCAATTTCCGTTGCGGTTATTGCCACAACCCGCAATTCGTGGATGAGGAGCAGATAAAAGGAATGATTAAAGGCTTGCCTGACGGCAGGCAGGGCGTTGTTCCGGAAGAAGTATTTTTCAAGTTTTTAGAAAAAAGAAAAGGGAAGCTGGAAGGTGTTTGTATCAGCGGAGGCGAACCGACTTTACAGCCGGATATTTTGGAATTCGCCCGAAAAATAAAAAATATGGGATTTTTGGTTAAGCTGGACACCAACGGGACAATGTCCGGAATTTTGGAAAAAATGATTGCGGAAAAAATCGTTGATTTTTTCGCCATGGATATCAAGACCAGCCCGTTTCGTTACGGAGAAATTTTGGCGGTTAAACCGCCAATTGGCGGTTTAACCGCCAAAATTTTGGAAGAAGTTAAAAAATCCAAAGAAATAATCCAAAATTCCGGCTTGCCTTACGAGTTCCGGACGACGGCGGTAAAAGGCAAGCACACCAAAGAAGTTTTTGAAGAAATAGGCGAGTGGCTCAAGGGAGCGGAAGCGTATTTCATCCAAAATTTCCGGAACAAAAAAACACTGGCCGAAGAATACAAAAAAGAAGAAGGATTTTCGGAAAAAGAACTGACGGAATTCAAAAAATTGATGGAAAAATACGTCAAAAATTGCGAGATAAGAAATTAATAAGTCCATCAAGTCTATAAAGTCGTAAAGTCCATAAAGTTATGAAAATAGAAAAATTTGAAGACATAATTGGTTGGCAGAAAGCTAAAAACTTAACACTTGATATTTATAAGCAGTTTAAAAACTGCAGAGATTTTAGTTTTAAGGATCAAATGCAAAGAGCCACTATTTCCATTATGAATAATATTGCCGAAGGTTTTGAAAGGAGAGGAGACAAAGAACTGAAACATTTTTTGTTTATCGCAAAAGGTTCTTGCGGAGAAGTTAGGTCGATGCTTTATGTCAGCCAAGAATTGGGGTATACAACAAAACAAGATTTTGACAGGCTTTACACTCTTTCTGTAGAAACTTCTAAACTATTGTCGGGGTTCATAAAGACTTTATAGACTTTGGACTTTACGGACTTTATAGACTATTTCCGTTGCGGTAAGTTATCCACACTTTGCAATGTGTTTTTTATTTTAAACGACTTTGGAAATGGTATAATAATGCCAAGGTGAAAAAGTCAGAAGAGTTAAAAACTAAAAGAAAAATTAAGTTTAAATGTTTTCTTTTGGCGCATATACTGACGCTGTTTTTTGCTTTGGCCCCTGCCTCGCCGGCAGGCGGGAATTTTTCTTTTGCGGCGGACAAATCTTTTGATTTCGGACAAAAAAATGCTTATTCAGAGCCATTTTCCAAATTGATTGAATTTCTTAACGACAAAAAGAATGAATTGGAAAAATACGACGGCAGTCTTTTAAGCGCCAAAGCGTTTTTAAAAAACAGTTATTCAGAAGCAGAGACTCTTAATGAATTAAATCCGGTCAGTTCGTCTTTTTTGGCCAGCGTTATTGGAAGCGTCAAAGGCGCGATGAAAAATGTTTTTGATTCCGCCAAGAGCTTCGTTTTTACCGGAGACAACCAGAACAGTTTTGAATACACATCTCCGACCAACCTGCCTACCGGCGAGGCAGGCGGAAAAAATGCGAAAGAAATAGAAAATCTTAAACAACAATACGAAGAAGCCATCAAAGAGGCGAACGAGTTAAAACAAAATTTCACCTTGCTTCAAAGCGAAATGGGAAAAATCAAAGCCGGCGGCATTATTGTCAAAGAGCCGGTGATAGAGCAGAGAAGGGTTGAAAAAACCATAGAGAAAATCATCTCCGGCCTTTCTCAAACCGACTTGGACTCCGGCATCTCTTCCGTCAAATCCGAACTCAACAACCTCAACACCAATCTCACTAACAAAATCAACAACTTATCTTCCGACACCTCCCGTCAAACTTCCGCCGTCTATAACGCCGTTTCTTTGACCAACAAGATAGACTCATTGTCCGGCACAAGATTGTCCAACATCACCGTCTCCGGCGTTACCGGCCTCACTGACTCCGACATTCCCGACACCATCACCGCTTCCAACTACTTGCCGTTAACCGGCGGAACGATCACCGGAGCTTTGACCGTTTCTGGCCAAACCTCTTTAACTAATGCCACCGCCACCAGTTTTACCGCCACCAACGCTTGGTTTACCGATAAGGTTGGTATCGGCACATCGTCGCCTTACGCCAAACTGTCGGTAGTCGGTCCGGTCGCGGCCGAATATTTTCACGCCACTTCCACTACGGCCACTTCCACTTTTAGCGGACAATTGGTTTCCGGATTCGCTCCGACTTGGGCGCACAGCTTCGGTTCCTGGAGCGTGGGCGCGGCGGGGGCCAATCCTTTGGGAGCCAGTTTTATAATCAATCCTTCCTCGGCCGCCTCCGACTCCAACTTATTATCTCTATCCGTCAACGGCTCGGCCAAATTCCTCGTTGACGCCGAAGGCGATATCTTCGCCAACGGAGTTACGATTGTCGGCGGAACGACTCTTTCCACCACCACCGCGGCCACCTTCACGGTGGAAAACAACACCGTCTTGGGCGACTCTACCACCACCGACATCACTTACTTCAATTCCCGCGTCGCCGACAGCCTTATTCCCACGGCGGACAACGCTCTAGACTTGGGCGATTCTGCCAATTGGCTAAGGTGGCGAACGGGTTATTTCGGAACCTCCGTCGGCATCGGCGGGACAGCCACTTCCACCGGCTCTCAATTAACGACATCGGGCGCTTACCTCATAGATTCCAATGGCGCGCTTTCCATCAACACCACCAACAACAAAACCGTGTCTTTTGGAACGGGCAATGTTTCTTTCCCCTACGCCTCCACCACTGCTCTCACTGTTTCCGGTAATTCTTATCTCGGCGCAGTATCGTCCGGAACTTGGAACGGCTCAATCATCGGCGTTCCCTACGGCGGCACCGGCTGGGCGGCCATACAATCAGGAACAATTCCTTATGGCAACGGAACAGGGGCGCTGGCCACCACATCAGTCGGCACCGACGGTTATGTTTTAGCTTTGTCCGCCGGCGTTCCCACCTGGCTGGCCACTTCCACTCTCTCCACCATTACCGGCACTTTGGCCGTAGCCAAAGGAGGCACCGGCCAAACCTCCTTCGGCCAAGGCTGGCTCCACTCGGACGGAACGACTCTCACTTCTTCCACCAGTCCGACAGTCAATTATTTAACAGCGACTTCCACCACCGCCACTTCCACCTTCCCGTATTTATCGGTCACCACTAATTCCAACCTCGGCACGGTTGTGGGCGGAACTTGGCAGGGAACGGCTGTCGGCTCCGCTTTCGGCGGCACGGGCATCAACTCCTCCGCTCTCACCGGCCTCGCCCAAATCGTAGCCGGAACTTGGAGCGCTTCTTCCACCCTCTCCACGGCTTTTGGCGGCACCGGCTGGAATAACATTGCTTCAGGTTATGCCATTTTTGGAAATGGAGCCGGAGCTTTGGCCACTAGCTCGTCTTTCTATTGGGATAATAGCAATTCCAGATTGGGTATCGGGACGACCTCGCCCAATTCCAAACTGACCGTCTACAACGGAGCGGCCGATTCGGCCATAGAATTTTCTTCCGCCTCGGGCGACGCTTACAAATGGACGATGGGTCTGGATTATTCCGATGCCGGCAAATTCAAAATAGCTTCCTCCACCGCTCTCGGCTCCATAGACAGATTCACGATTGACGGCAATGGTTATGTCGGCATCGGGACAAGCACGCCTAGCGGTAGGCTTGAAGTGACTGATTCCGGCACCAACATTCCTCAAATAATACTCTCCAGAGAAAGCGGTATTCATACTGATTTAAGTGTGGCGCAAACAACCGGCGATTTATCTCTTAATCTATACGGCGCGAACGCGAACGATGTTTCGCTTTACTCGCAGACAGATGTAAGCAACGGCGCTAACTTGTGGGTTTGCGAAGGGGCGGCTTGTCCAAACGGAATAAGCTTTACCGGCGGAGGAAACTTGTTCGTGGAAGGCGTGATAAAATACGCCACCAGCACGACGCCCAAAACCAGAAGAAGCATAATTCTGACGGCCGCCGGAGCCATTGTCCCGTCTGCGAGCGGCGCCGCCAAAACGCAAGTGGATGGCACAAATCACAGCTACTATGTTTTGGATTTTGACGCTTCCTCCGACGAAGCCGCTTTCTGGCAATGGACGATGCCCGATTCCTACGATAACGGCTCCATTGACATCACTTACTATTGGGAGGCGGGGGCGACTTCGGGAGACACGACTTTTTGTTTCCAAGCCAAAGGGCTTTCCGCCAACAGCGCCGAAGATATTGACTCGTCTTTGTCTTCGTCCGTTTGCGAAACAGACACAGCCCAAGCCAATGCCAATGACCTGGCCTCAATGACCGAAACAAACGCCACTTCCAATTTTACCGCCGGAGAATACGCCACCTTTAAGGTTTTCCGAGACGCCGATGTGGCTGGGGACACAATGACCGGCGATGCCAGATTGGTAAAAGTTAAAATAGAATACGGCGTGGCGACGGAATCGGATTAAGAATTAGAGACTGGCAATAGAGTTTAGAGTATAATTAAAACAATGAAAAAAATAATCCATTTTATTAAATATAACAATGCGTTCACAATAATAGTTGCTTTGGTTATGTTTTCGGCGGCGGGAGCGCTGGCTAACGAGAAATCCAGAGAAGCCATTGTCGGCAAAACGATAGTGACAAAGATAGGGATGGACAACGCCCGGATAATTTCGGCCGACCTGGAAAATTTTGATATGGGATTGAAAATAAAAAGCGTGAAAGAAGACGGCGAATTTTATTATGTCAATTTTGATTACAACGCCATAGACGCCAAAGACGGCGTCTGGCAAACCGTTAAAAAGGAAAAAAATATCAATGTGTCCAAAGTCAGGCTGGGGGATATAGATTTGGGACTCTATCTGGCGGAGGAGCTGAAACAATTGACGGAGCGAGAGATGGCTTATATGAAAGAAGTGCAAGGCATTGAGAAAAACAAGGGAGCGCAAAAGCAGGTGGAATCCGTGGAGTACACCGGCTTGAAAGGCTTGGTGTTTAACGACGAAACTAAAGAGATTGCTGGCTATAATCCGGTCAAGGAAAAAGAAAATCAGAAAGCGGAAGTTGTCGGCGTGTTTAATCCTTCGTCTAAAACCGAAGAAGAAAAGAAGTCGGAAAAAGGCGAGAATGAGAAAATCGTCCAGCAAGTTACCGTTGTCAAAGAGATAGTGAGCAAAGAAACCATTATGGAAATGGTCAAAGAAGCTTTGGCGCAAGAACAGGCGAGCGAAGTTTCGGCTTCGTCGGCGTCAAGCTTGCCTGCTGGCGAGGCAGGTTCGTCAAGCTTGCCTGCCGTTGAGGCAGGTTCATCAAGTTATCAAGTTGAAAGTTCATCAAGTCAAAGTTCAGAGGCAAGCCTGCCTGCCGGCGAGGCAGGTTCGTCAAGTCATCAAACTGAAAATTCATCAAGTGAAGCGGCCTCATCTTCAAACGAAAGTTTATCATCAAGTTCGGAGCAATCGGCATCATCTGAGTCATCATCAAACTCGTCCGCCGAAGAGGCAGGTTCATCAAGTTCGGAAGCCGTGAGTTCCAGCAGCCTGCCTGCCGGCGAGGCAGGTTCATCAAGCGAAACAAGTTCAGCAAGTTCAGAGGCAAGTTCAGAGAGTTCATCAAGCGAAAGTTCAGAGGCAGGTTCGTCTTCTTCCGCAGAGTCTTCATCCGGCGTTGCCATTTAGAAACTGATAATTATAATCATTAGCAATTTTAATTTACAAATTTATAAAAATGAATACCGAAGACAGGGAACAAGAAGTAAAAATAAAAATAGTCAAGGAAAATGCGGATATTGCCGAAGAGCCGGAAGAAAGTGGCGCGCCCGCCTCTTCGGCGGGCAATCCCAAAAAAGAAAGAAAATTTTTCAATCCGGAGAAATTGGCCGCTTTCTTTTTTTACGCCCTTGTTTTTCTGATGCCTGTTTTCGCATTGCCCTTGGCCGTCGCCCCGCTGGCTTCCGGCAAGGCCATTCTTTTTTTCGGCGGGATTTTACTGACGGCTTTCTTTTGGATTTTGTCCGCGCTTATCAAAGGGGGCGTTAAAATTCCCAAATCGGCTTTGCTTGTAAGCCTAGGGGCGGTTGTTTCGGTTTGGCTGGCTTCCGCTTTGTCTTCCGGCAACGCCGGTTTGTCGCTGGCGGGGAAATTATACGATCTGGATACTTTTTCCGTGATGTTGGCCGCCGGGCTGGCCTTATTTTTCGGCTCAATGATTTTCCAATCGGAAAAAAGAGTTTTTAGTTTTTATGTTTTGCTGTTCTTCTCGTCTTTCGTCGTATTCTTGTTTCAGCTTCTCTATCTTGTTTTCGGAATTAACATAATTCCTTTTAATATCTTTCCTTACACCACTTCCAACCTAATCGGAAGCTGGAACGATTTTTCCATATTTTTCGGATTCATTGGACTGGTTTCTTTGGCTTTTTTAGAAACGGCCAAGTTAGGGAAAAGCGCGCGTTTTTTTCTTTTCCTTCTTCTTTTTATGTCTTTTTTGGCGATGGTGTCGGCCAACTTCTTCAACAACTGGGTTATTTTCGGAGGGTTTTCTTTGCTGATATTCATAACGGCTTTGTTTAAAAGCCGGTTCAAGGAGCAAACGAAATGGCCGGGAGCCAAAAATTTTCTTCGCGTTTCTTTGTTTGCTTTGGTGGCCGTTATTTTCTTCACGCTTTTTCGGGGAACGGCTGGCAACATCAACAATATCCTGAAAACTTCTTCCACGGAAATAAGGCCTTCCTTGTCGGCCACCTTGGACATCGCCAAGAAATCATTAAAAGATAATGTCGTTTTGGGCACCGGCCCCAATACCTTTGTATACGATTGGCTCAAGTTCAAGCCGGCGGCGGTCAATAACACGATTTTTTGGAACGCGCGGTTTAGTTCCGGCTTCGGCTACTTGCCTTCAATGGCGGCAACGACGGGTATTTTGGGAATCGTCGCCATAATATTTTTTCTGGCTATTTTCTTAAATTACGGCAGGAAATCTGTTTTTTATAAAAAAGAAAATACACTAGCCGTAATTTCTTTTTTGGGCGCGGCTTATCTTTGGACATTTGTCGTTTTGTACTCTCCCGGCCTTCTTGTTTTTTCGATGGCCTTTATCATGACCGGCGTTTTTCTGGCCTCGCTGGTCAATAACAGCAAAATCGGCCTTACGGAAATATCTCTTTCCGGCTTGCCTGCCGGCAGGCAAGGAATGATTTTTGTGGTTATCGGAATAATTCTGCTCATCGGAACGGTTTCTTCGGTCTATCTTTATTCCAGGAAATTCTTGGCGCTGAACAATTACAGTCGGGCTTTAAAAACATTTGAAAAGTCCGGCGACATAGACGCGACCGGAAAAAAATTAACGAAAGCGGCCGGAATGGACAAGCAGGACGAATACTATCGGGCGTTGTCGGAATTGGGTCTTATTTCTTTGAATAAAATAGTGGCCAACAAAGATCTTCCGGCGGATAAAGCGTTGGCTCTGTTTAAGGACAATCTCGGAGTTACTATCGCTTACGCCCGGGAAGCGGCCAGGCTTAATCCGGCCGATCCGGTCAATTGGATGCAATTGGGGCGGGTTTATGAATCCGTCGTGGCGCTTAAAGTGGAAAAAGCGGACGAGGCGGCTTTTAATTCCTACGCGGAAGCTTTCAAAGTCTCGCCCTTGGATCCGTCGCCTTTTATCGCTTCGGCCAGAGTGTTTATGCAGATTAATAAGGCCGGCGAGGCCAAGAAATATCTCCAGTCGGCTTTAAATATCAAGCCCGATTTTGCCGACGCTTTGTTTATGCTGGCGCAGATTGAAGCCCAAGCCGGAAACTTGAAAGAAGCTATTTTGAGAATGGAGCAGACGGCCGCCGTTTCCCCAAATAATTTCGGAGTTTTCTTCCAACTTGGATTATTGCAATATCAAAATAATAATTTAAGCGCGGCCAGGTCGGCATTTGAGAGAACCGCCGGTTTAAACGGCGACTACGCCAACGCCCGATACTTTCTCGGGTTGATTTACGACAGGCAAGGACTGAAAGAAAAAGCTATTGAGCAATTTGCCCAAATTCAAAAAACTAATCCGAACAACGAAGAAGTGAAGAAAATTTTGTCTAATCTGAAAAACGGCCGGAGCGCGCTGGCGGAAATTGCTCCGCCCGCGCCGGAAAACAGAGAAGAACCGCCGATATCGGAAAAAGAGCAGGCTGGTCTGAAAAAGCTCAAGAAAAAATAATTTTGGCGGTTTAACCGCCAAATGGCGGTTAAACCGCCAAAATTAAAATGGTCAAGAAGATTTTAAACCTTTTTTATCGGGAATACGGCGGTCTGCACAAGGCCGCCTTGATTTTAGCCGTTTCATCAATCGTTTCAGCGGCTTTCGGCCTCTTAAGAGACAGGCTATTGGCCGGCAACTTCGGCGCCGGAGAATCTCTGGATGTTTATTACGCCGCTTTCAAAATTCCGGATTTTATCTACATAATATCTTTGTCCGTCATTTCGGTTAACGCGCTCATTCCTTTTTTTCTGGAAAAGGCGGCGGCGTCCGGCGAACAGGCCAAAAAATTTTTGGACGAAACACTCGCCTTTTTCTTGGTAACGATTTTTTTCTTGGCGGCCGGAGCTTATCTTCTTATTCCTTATCTGGCTGGTTTGGTGGCCCCCGGATTTTCCGAAAGTTCAAGAGCGGAGTTTGTTTCTCTGTCCAGAATTTTATTGCTGTCGCCGATATTTCTCGGACTATCCAACTTGGTTTCCAGCGTCATCCAGTCGCACAACCGGTTTATCATTTACGCCCTTAGTCCAGTTTTTTACAATCTGGGAATAATTTTCGGCATAGTTTTTCTTTTTCCCAAGTTCGGCTTGGCGGGAATCGTCGCGGGCGTGGCGATAGGAGCCGCGGCGCATTTGGCCGTTCAAATTCCGGCTATCGTGAAGCTGGGATTTTTTCCTTGGCCAGCTATGAAAATAAACTTCAAAGAAGCTTGGAAAGTGGCCAGACTGTCTTTTCCCCGCTCTTTGGGTCTGGGTTTGAACCAAATAATTTTGATATTCATCACCGCTTCGGCATCTCTTCTTTCCGCCGGAAGCATCGCCGTGTTCAATTTGTCTTTCAATTTGCAGTCGGTGCCGCTGGCGGTGATAGGGATGAGCTACAGCGTGGCGGCGTTTCCCACTCTGGCCAAACTTTTCGTGAACAATAAAAAAATGGAATTTCTGGAGCAGACGGCGGTTGCCGCAAGACAGATTATTTTCTGGTCAATCGCCGCATCGGCTTTGATAATAGTCTTGAGAGCCCAGATAGTCAGGGTTGTTTTCGGCTCGGGGCAGTTTAGCTGGCAAGACACGAGGCTAACCGCCGCCGCTGTGGCGATATTCGCTTTTTCCATTACCGCCCAATCTATCATCGTTGTTTTTACCAGAGCTTTTTACGCTTCGGGAAAAACATGGAAACCGATAATGATAAATGTCATATCGGCTGTTTTTATCATCGGCCTGACGCCCGTTTTTATCAGCCTGATAAAAAATCATTATTTTCTGTCTTCTTTTTTTGAAATCGCTTTAAGGGTGGGCGGTGTCGGCGGCGCGGATATGCTCGCTTTGCCTTTGGCGTATTCGCTGGGAATGATTATCAATAGTATTCTGCTTTTTCTTTTGTTTCAGAAAGAATTCGGCGATGTATGGGTTCGCGCCAGAAAAACATTTTTTGAAGTTTTGGGAGCTTCTTTGCTGATGGGAATCACGGTTTATTTTTCTCTTAATTTTCTGGACAATATATTTGACATAAACACCTTTGGCGGAATTTTCGCCCAAGGCGTTCTATCCGCTTTAGCGGGAGGAATTGTCTGGTTTGGAGCGCTCAAGGCGCTGAAAAACAAGGAGTTGGAAGAAATAACCGGCGCCATTTTTGCTCGATTTTGGAAGACTTCGGTTATCGCTCCGGAGCCGGAAACTCTTGACCGGCAATAGATTTTATTTAACACTAGCGACTATTTTTGAGAAAATATTCGGCTGGTGTTCGGCGAGTTGAGACATAATTTTCCTGTCCAACTTGACGTTCGCTTTTTTGAAATTGTTTATCAGTTTGCTGTAAGAGACTCCGCTGTTTCTAGCGGCGGCGTTTATCTTTACTTGCCACAAAGCTCTCATATTTCTCTTTTTCTTCCTTCTGTCGTGGAAGGCGTGCAGACCGGCGTGGAGCAAGGCTTCTCGGGCCATTCTCTCTTTGGATTTTCGCCCGTGGCGGAAACCCTTAACTTGCTTAAGGATGTTCCGCCTTCTCTTTATTGAAATTACTCCTCGTTTTACTCTTGTCATATAATTTTGGCGGTTTAACCGCCAAATGGCGGTTAAACCGCCAAAATTATTTTTTTAATGATTATGGGGCATAAATCGGCCGATATCTTTTCTGTCCATCTGGAAAGGTCTAAGATTTTTCTGCCTTAATTGTTTTCTTCTCGGCTGTTTGGCGTTGAAGTGGTCAAGACCGGATTTCCTGCCCAAAATCTTTCCTTTTCTGGTTATTTTGATTCTTTTGGTGAACGATTTGTTTGTTTTGAATCCTTTCATAAATTTATTTCGCGTTTTCTATTATTGCCGCTATACCCCTCGGGCTTTTCTTGGGCGATTCGGCTATTTTGTATTTTTCGCTGACAAGGTGAAGCACTCGGTTCAGTCTTTCGTTTAAAAAATTCTTGTCCAAGTATTTTTCCCGTCCTCTTAAGCCCATTTCCACTCTTACCCGATGGCCTTCTTTCAGGAACTCTTCAATTTTCTTGGCCCGCATCTCCAAGTCGTGAAGCGATGTGCCCAGTCCTATTTGGACTCCTTTTACTCCGGTTTCGTGGGATTTTTTGGCCGCGTCTTTCTGTTTTTTCTGCTGTTGGTAAAGATATTTTCCCAGATCCATTATCTTGGCCACGGGCGGTTTAGCGGTGGGAGATATTTCTATCAAATCCAAATTAACCTCCATCGCCTTGCTAAGCGCTTCCGCTTTGGCCAAAACTCCGAAATTTTCTCCTTTCGGGCCGATCACCCTCAACTCCGGAGCCATTATTTGATTGTTGACCCTTGGCTTTTTAATAAATACTATTCTATATAATTCGTTTTAAATTGCAAGCTGGCGTATATTGTGCTATTTTTATTTCAAATTATTTTACCTTTACAACAGAATAAATTAACGAAAGGAGGATTGTAAGATGGGGAAAATAGACGGATTGGACGGTTATGTCAAAGAGTTGTTAGATGCCAAAGGATATCTGCATCTTTTTAGGGATGTTGCCCACAGGGTGGGCGGAGTATTGGCAGTGAATTACGCAACTTATAGTCACAATGGCGCTCAAAATAGCATTTTAGTTCCAGTAATGCGGGCCGGGGTTGCTTTTGAAAAAAGTTTTTTAAAAAGAATTTTTCCCGTGCCCCGACTTTACTATATCGCGACAAGGAGAGACCCGACAACACTTAAACCAAAAATTTTGTACAAAACTTTTGGAGAGGGTTGCGGTTCGGCCGATACAGCAATAATTTTGGAGCCGATGCTGGCTACAGGAGGAACAATGTTGGCTGTAATTGATGAAATAAACAAGTCCTTTAGTCCTAAAAAAATATTTGTTATTTCAGCTTTTGTCAGCAAAAAAGCCGAAAAATTGCTGTTGCATTGCCATTGTGGAGTTGAAATTTTGGCTCTATCAAAAGGGCACAATTTGAATGAGAAAGGATATCTTTTAATTCCGGATCCTTATAATCAAAAAGAAGTTGCCACTCTGGATTTTGGAGATGAATATTGCGGAACTTATCATTAACAGATTACTCGGCGGAAATATTAAAAGACTGGAATTTATCGGTGGAGAAATGCTTGATTATCCTTACCTTGATGAAATTATTGAAACTGGGAACAAATCAAACATTGAAAGGTTTGTTTTAATCACAACCGGAATTAATAAAAGTAAATTTGCGGAAGTGATGGAATTAGCCAATCCGTCAAAGTGGGGATTTTGTTTCACTCTTGATATGCTCCCGCTTGAGACCGCTAAATATCTTAATGATCCGGATTTGGCGGGAAGCGCCAGAAAGTCCAAAGCCGGCTGGGAAGCTTTTTATCAATATGAAAAGTTTTGGAGGCGAGGCCATGTGACAATCGGCAGACACAACCTTAAAGACCTGCCGAAAATTGCCAAAGTGATAATGGATAATGGCGCTTATTTTAACTGCTGTCCGATTATTTATGCCAAGCAAGGGAGATTCTACGGCCGTTTGCCGTTTATATTTAGGCCGCAAAATTTTCCCAATATTGCATTAAGAATGGAAGATTGGGGGACGGCAAAGCGAATAATTGGGGAATTAAAATCCATTAAGAAAAGTTACGGTACGCTTTTTTTGCCGAGCGAGGAGTATTTGGATCTCATAACGCAGTGTTGCAAAAGTCCGGAAGAGAAATATCCTTGTAGTTGCGGGGATGCAATGCCTTATCTTAGAATTGGAGATAAGGTATCTTCTGATGGCACATTCGGCCTAATGACTTGTTCCGACTTTTACTTATCTAAATACAGCGTAAAAGATTGGACAGAAAGGAAGGAAGAAGTGGAAAGCGCGTGGGTGAAAAATCCCCGAAGACAATTTTGCGCAAAACACGAAGGTTGCGCTTGGAGCGTAAGCCTTACGCTTAGTTCTAGCAAAAAATAAACAATCCTCCTGAAATATAGCATAGTTGCCATATTTCAAATGGTGCTGATTTTACGCTCCAGCGTTTTTTCAGCACCATTTTTTTTATTCTCTTTTTTAATCTTTTTAACCATTATTTAAAGCCACATTATCACTTTTGACGCTATCGCATTTTTTTGATAACAATGATTCAAATTATTCCTTATTTTTCCACCGCTGTCCAGATGTCCAGAATGCGGGCGAGGGACTCCACTTTGCCCAAGGTAACGAAAGTGGGGATGCCCAAGAGGCAGTTGTCTTTGAGCAGAATGGCCGCGCCGCCGGAATTGCCCTGCTCCACTTTGGCGGAAGTGATGAAATAATTGCCGTCAAAACCGGAGACGATGCCTTCGGTTGCCGTCAAGCCGTTTTTTGAGCCGATGCTGGGGTAGCCGAGCACAACGATTTCGTCGCCCAAAGACGGCTTTTGCGAACAAAGGGAAGGGAAGTTTGAAGTGAGATTTTTGAAATAATCGCTTGGATTGTTTATATAAATATAACCCAAATCGTAGCCCTTGGAAGAGCTTCTAATATCGGAAGACGATAATGTTTCGTTGGAGTCCAGTAATTTAGCCGAGCAGGAATCGGCGCCGTAGCCGTTATTGTCAATAAGGACATGTTTGTTGGTGAGAATGGCGCCGGGCGTGTTATCAAATTTTATGGCGATGCCGGAACCGCTTGATTTTTGATAAAGACGGCCGGTATCGGAATACCGGAACTGGCATTCCACGTTGGCGATAAGCGGCCGCCAATTAGAGATGATGGAGGAAAGGCTGTAAGTTTTGGTTTGGGAAATTTTTTCCTCTAAAGCGGAAATTTTGTTTTGAGCCGATTCTTCCTTGGCCATTCTGGCGGACTCAACGGCGACGCTTTTTGTTTCCGCCTGTTTTATCTTTTCTTCCAAGTTTTTTGTTTCCGCCGTTCGTTTTTCTTTTTCTTCCGCTATTGTTTTTTCCAAACTTTTTGTTTTTTTATCCAGGCCTTTTTGGGCGATGTTCAATTCTTCTTTTATTTTGTCCAACTCTTTTTGCTGGGCGGACAAGACGCTTACTGTTCTAGCCATGATATTTTCCTGAATGATTATTTTGTTTTTATACTTTTCAATTTTTTTCGCCGCGAGGTAACCGCCTTCGCCTAAAACCGCCGTCCCTAAAACGGCGGCGATTAAAATCAAAACAGGCATCGTTAAAATTTTCTTATTTTTCATAGTCTTGATGGTGGTATAATAGCAACAACAATGGCGTTTGACAACAGTTTTTTTTGTTGTATTATGTTGAGCATGGGGATGATCGGCCTAGACAATGAGCCCTTTTAAATTACGCGGGACGAGTGTTCTAAAACCTCGCTAAACCCCGAAAAAATCCGCGTTGCGGATTAAACGGGGTAAACTTTTAGAAAATTGAACAAGTGTCAATAACTTATTCAAACAACCCGCTTTAGCCTACGCTTAAAGCGGCGTCACTTCGGCTAATTTCTGATAGGCCGAAAGTGATGTCATTTATCAGGATAAAAAATCCGAATTCTCGGCGGATTTTTGAAAAATTAGAGAATATGCGCGCAAAGGTTTGGCTTGCTTAACACTTCGCGCGCGAACAAAACAAGCAGGCTACTCCCGTAGAATTAATTTGAAAACCTTATTGCACGGCGGTTCGATTCCGCCCATCTCCAAAAAAATTGTTTTTTAGATAAATAAGCTATATATTAGTTGTATGAGAAAATATAAAAATACTTTGCAAAAAGGCTCGGTTCGTTATGTTGTTTTTAAAGAAAACGATATTTGGTACGCGGCTGGCCTTGAGTTTAATATAGTGGAATCCGGCGATACGCCCCAAGAAGCGATTTTGCTTTTATTTGAAGCGCTTTCCGGTTATATTGAATCGGCCAAAAAAATAAAATCCAGACCGAATATCTTAAACCAAACAACTGATGATGAATATGAAACGATGTGGCAAAATAGCCAAAAGGACAAAGAACAGACAAAAAATATCTTTTCTTCCGGCATTTTAAATATGAATCAGATTTTACAAGGACTTCCAGTGCCAGCTTAACGGAATATGTTTTTATAAATTATGCTAATTTTCAGAAACAACATGAATGAAAATGTAGAATTTATAACATCTAGTGATAAAAATAAACCTAAGCAAATTCTGTCACCCTCAGTTGCTTACTTTGCAGGTGCGGTTTCTGGTCTTCTTTCTGTGTTGATGCTGTGGGCTTCTTTTGGAGTTTATTCCTCAGGGGAGATTTTTAGTAGAGATTTTTTTGTTTCTTTTTCAATGGCAATTGTTTTAGGTATTATTTCTTTTGTGTGTTTTTCGCCATGGAAACGTTTTAATTTTCTTATAAGTGGGTCGTTGTTATTATTGTCAGGGGTTTGGATTTTTATTAGCTTATTCGGCTATTATATAGGTCCGTTTAATCAAGAAGATTTTGGGCTTTCTGTTATTTGGACAGTAGGACTTTTACTCGGCGGATTTTCTTTGCTTCTGCGTTTTTTCAAAACCACCCTCTTTAACTCTATACACAAAATAAGTCAAACAAAAATCGTTCGACGTATTGCAAAAATTATATTTTGGAGTGCCGTTGTAATCATTGGACTCTTTGTTATTACCGGACTGTTTTCATTGGCGGCCGGATTAAGTGCAACTACAATCATAATTATCTTGCTTGTCCTGATTTGGTTAAAATAAATACTATGCGACATCGAGTGTTATATAATTGTTATAAGTTATCACTTTTGACGCTATCGCGTAATTTTTGATAACTTTTTTAAGTTGTTAATTTTTTCTACCCTTTCATCTCCCTCCGCATTTCCCGCTCGGTATCTCTCTTTTTTATTTTTTCCTTTTTTTCAATTTTTTTCTTGCCGCGGGCGAGGCCGATTTCGGCTTTGATTTTTTTGCCAGAAAGATGGATGTTGAGGGGGATTATCGTCAGGCCTTTTTCTTCCGCTTTGCCAGCCAGATAATTTATTTCTTTTTTAGTCAGCAGAAGTTTTATGTTTCTTTGCTCCGCAATTTCCCCAGGTCTGTTTTTGGTCTGGTAAGGCGTGATAGTCATCCCCACCAAAAACGTTTCTCCGCCTCTTACTAGCGCTCTTGAACCGGCCAAAGAACCTTGCTTGTTCCGCAAAGACTTTACCTCCCGGCCGAGCAGTTCCAAACCGGCCTCCAGTTTTTCCAGAATCTCATAGTCAAAATGGGCTTTTTTATTTTCCAATAAAATCATTATTTCATTATAATTTGATTTTGAATATTTACATAGTATAATCCAGTTATCCTGCCTGTGGCAGGCAGGCTTATGAAATTATTTTCCAAAAACATCTTGTTTATCCTGCTGATTATGATGATTATGGCGGGCGTTTATTCTCTTTTGGCCGGCCAAATGGAAGTCAAGAACGAAATTCCCATCTCTCAAATAGTTTCCGAAATAAACGGCGGCAATGTCAAATCAATCGGCGTGAAAGGCGACAGTTTGGAAGTTATTTTTACCGACGGCAAAACCGCCCAATCTAAAAAAGAAGCGGAAGCGTCTCTGACCGATACCTTGATGAACTACGGCGTTTCAGCCGAACAGCTGGCCAAAGTGAGCATTGACATAAAAAGCCCGTCGGGCTCTTCCGTTTGGCTGGGCACCGTTCTGCCTCTGGCTTTGCCTATTATTATCATTGTCTTGTTTTTCTGGCTGGCGGCCAGACAAGTTAAAAAATCAAACTTCCAATCTCTCACCTTCGGCAAAACTCAAGCCAGGGTCATTGAGCCGGACGACAAAAAAGAAAAAGTCACTTTCAAAGATGTGGCCGGCGCGCATGAAGTTAAAGAAGAACTTCAGGAAATAGTGGAATTTTTAAGAAACCCGAAAAAATTTCTGGACATCGGAGCCAGGATTCCCAAAGGAGTTTTGCTGATGGGGCCGCCGGGAAGCGGCAAGACTTTGCTGGCTCGGGCGGTGGCGGGGGAAAGCAATGTCCCGTTTTTCCATGTTTCCGGCTCGGAATTCGTGGAGCTTTTTGTCGGCATCGGCGCCAGTCGCGTCCGGGACTTGTTTAAAGTGGCTAAAAGCGCCGCTCCGGCCATTATTTTCATTGATGAGATAGATGCCGTTGGACGGCACAGAGGAACCGGTTTGGGCGGAGGCAACGACGAAAGGGAGCAGACTCTTAATCAAATTTTGGTGGAAATGGACGGCTTTGAACCGCACGAAAAAG
>Ga0209541_10004535_pt1 | contig 24610 bp, 20 predicted proteins | sample RifCSPlowO2_01_FD_184027 | JGI IMG/M metagenome (GOLD analysis project Ga0209541, IMG submission 184027) | Groundwater microbial communities from Rifle, Colorado - Rifle CSP2_plank lowO2_0.1 (SPAdes) (version 2) | ecosystem: Environmental > Aquatic > Deep subsurface > Groundwater | place... | reverse complement strand
CCTAAAATCGGGATGTTTTTTTGTAGTGCTTGTTGTACTGCTTTTACTGCTGGAGTTGCCCGTTTGGGGTTTCCCGGTCCGTTTGAGACAACCAAGGCGTGAAATCGTTTTCCTAAGGAGAAATCATAGTCATGAGGAAGAACCGAAACCTCTACTCCTCTTTTTACCAACTCATTGATAATGTTTCTTTTCGTTCCACAGTCCAGCAAACCAACCTTAATCTTTCCTCTTCCTACAGTTAACGGTTTTTTTAGCGAGACCTCGGCAACCAAGTCATCCTTATCAGGATCATACCAATCTACGTTTTGCTTAAGGAGAACTTTTCCAAGCATCGCACCCTCCACTCTTATTTTTTTGGTAAGAAATCTTGTATCCTTGATCTGCAAAGCCGGAATTTTCTCTTTTTTCAGCCAAGATCCCAGACTCATCTTTGCCGAGTGATGTGAATAAGTGTCAATGTAGTCTGACACTATAAGACCTTTTATTTGGATCTGCGATGATTCCCAGTATTTTTTATTAGGAACCCCATAGTTTCCGATGAGAGGATAGGTGAGTACGAGTATCTGTCCTCTATAGGAAGGATCGGTGATTGACTCCGGATACCCCACCATTCCTGTGGAAAAGACAACTTCCCCACTTGTTGACGTTTCATACCCAAAGCTTTTGCCATGAAGGGTTGTTCCGTCTTTGAGAGTTAGTTTTCCAATCATAATTTGCCAAGAACCAAGCCGACTAATGCCATTCTCACATATAAACCGTTATTCATTTCCTCGAAATAAACAGTTCTGGGGTCAGAGTCTACTTTTTTGTCGATTTCCTCGACTCGGGGCAGGGGGTTCATAATGATCATATTCTTATTCCCTCTTTTTTTTAACAAATCAAGCGTTAACACATACTTCTTAAGTTCTTTCTGAGAAATATTCATACCCTTTAACCTCTCTTTTTGCAATCTGTTCCAGTACCAGATATCTGCATTTTTTGGAATTTCATTCACCTCACTTATTTCTTTTACAATGACTCCTTTTTTTAGAAGTTCATCTTTGAAGAGTTTGTCTGGGTGGAGTTTCTTGGGAGAAAAGAAATAAACCGTGTTATTTGGATAAAGAGCGAGACCTCTTACAAAAGTTTTTATAGTCCTACTATGGAGAGGGTCTGTGGAAACAACACAAACGAGATTATTCAATCTTTTAAAATGCTTATTGATTGTGTAAAGCTCCAATAGTGTCTGTGTAGGATGTTCATCTCCCCCGTCACCCGCGTTTATTATAAGAGCTTTAGTGGTTGCTTCGGCAGCTTGTAGTGCTGATCCTACTTGCGGGTGTCTTATAACAATCAGGTCTGAATAGGCCTCAAAGGTTTTTATCGTGTCGCTTAACGATTCTCCTTTAGCTGTTGCAGAAAATTGCGTTGCGTTCTGTACGTCTATTGTTTTCCCTCCCAATCGTTGAATCGCAGAAGAAAACGATCCGAATGTACGTGATGATGGTTCAAAAAAAAGGAGCGTAGCAACGCTCCTCTTGAGGATATCCAGATCCTTCTTGCGTTTGACGCGACTGAGAATCCAATCGGTCTTCTTAAAAAGCTTGGCTATTGAGGCTTGATCAAACTGGGAGATAGAGAGGATGTGCTTCTTTCTAAAATCACCTGCTATTTTCCCTGAAAGAAACATATTCCGATCAAGTCTAGCAAGGGGCCATATATTTGTCAAGAACTTGCAAAAAAACAGCTATCTTCATATAGTTAATACATGGCTGTAAAAAAGAGTATTGTGTGGTTTGAGGAGGTTGGAAAAGAGGATGTTGGTTTGGTTGGAGGAAAAGGGGCAAACTTAGGAGAAATGACCACTGCAAACTTCCCTATTCCTTATGGATTTGTGGTAACAGCAGAAGCATACTTTACCTTCATAAAAGAGGCGAATCTGGAGAAACAAATAAAGGAACTCCTTTCTGTTATCAACTACGATAATTCGCACGAGCTTCAGCAAGGATCAAAGCAAATAAAGGATCTTATTTTGAAGTCTAAAATGTCCGAAAAACTCGCTAGAGAAATACTCAAGTTTTATCACGAATTATCAGCCAAAGAAGAGCAATACTTAAAGAAGGAGCTTTCTTCCTCAAGGAAAGCGGTTCATAGTTTAAAATCCGCCTACAAATTACCTCTTGTTGCTGTCCGCTCATCCGCAACAGCAGAAGATCTGCCTGATGCATCTTTTGCAGGCCAACAGGAAACTTTTTTAAACATTCAGGGAGAATCCCACCTTCTTCTTTATGTAAAAGAGTGTTGGGCTTCTCTTTTTACCGAACGCGCCATGTATTACCGCCACAATCACGGGTATGACAAAATCAAGGTGGGTTTGGCAGTGGTGGTACAGCACATGATCGAGTCGGAAAAGTCCGGAATAGCTTTTAGTATCGATCCCGTCAATAACGATAAGAACAAAATTGTTATAGAGGCGATTAAGGGTTTAGGAGAATATATAGTTCAGGGAAAAGTTACTCCCGATCATTACGAAGTTGAAAAGGGTTCACTCACGATTTCGGTGAAAGAGATTAAAAAACAGCATATCAAATTTGTAAAAAAGGGACGGGGAAACGTTGGGGTAAAACTAAATAAAAAAGAAGGCGACGGACAAAAGATTTCCGATGAAGAAATTTTAAAACTTGCTATCTTCGTAAAAGATATTGAAAAACATTATTACTTTCCACAGGATATTGAATGGGCTATAGCAAACGATACGGTTTTTATTGTTCAGTCCCGCCCGATAACAACAATTAAGAAGAACGAAGAGGCTGGGAAGAAAACAAAAGATGAAAAATCTTCAGGTGTCACGCAAAATCAACTTCTCTTTTCTGGTGCGCCCGCATCTCCGGGAATCGGCGTAGGACCGGTGAGTATAATAATGTCTCCGAAGGAGATAGATAAGATTAAAAAAGGCGATGTCATGGTTGCTCCTCAGACAAATCCCGATTATGTACCTGCTATGAAAAAAGCCGCTGCTATTGTCACGGAGAGGGGCGGAAGAACTTCTCATGCCGCAATCGTATCCAGAGAATTAGGTATCCCTGCAGTAGTTGGTGCAGAAGGAGCAATCAAAAAGTTAAAAAACAATCAGGTAGTAAGTGTAAACGGTGAGACAGGTGATGTTTTCAAAGGCGCAATAATTAAAAACAAAACACAGAACTTTACATCTGTTTCGGAAAGATCTCATCATAGACGTTTAAAAACGATTACTAAAGTCTATGTAAATCTTGCCGAACCGGAAAGAGCAGCTGAAGTTGCGAAACTTGATTCGGACGGAGTCGGTCTTTTGAGGGCCGAGTTTATGATTGCAGAAATAGGAACTCATCCGAAGTTATTTATTAAACGAAAAAAACAACAGGATTTCATTATGAAATTAACTCATAATTTACTTTCTTTTGTGAAACCTTTCAACCCTAGACCTGTTATTTATCGTGCTACTGATTTTAAAACAAACGAGTACGCACATCTCACCGGTGGAAAAGAGTTTGAGCCTCATGAAGAAAATCCCATGCTTGGTTTCAGAGGAGCGTATAGATATACCGTAGATAGCGATGTTTTCATGATGGAGCTTAGAGCAATTAGAAATATATGGGAGCGTGGGTATCGAAATCTGCACCTGATGATTCCTTTCGTACGAAGACCTTGGGAGCTTATAAAAATAAAAGATTTGGTTAAAAAAAGTGGACTTTTCCTTTTCAAGGATTTCGAGTTAAAAATAATGGTAGAGGTGCCTTCATCCGCACTTGAGCTAAAAGAATTTATAAAACTGGGAATTGACGGAGTCTCTGTCGGTACGAACGATCTAACTATGATGCTTTTAGGAGTTGACCGTGATAATGAACACGTCGCTGATTTATATGATGAACGTTCCACTGCGGTCACAGAAGTATTAGAATATATTGTAAAGACCTGTGTTCTCTATAACGTTCCGTGCTCAATCTGTGGGCAGGCAGCATCTGATTATCCGGACATGGTTGAAGGGTTGGTAAAACTTGGCATTACTAGTGTTTCCGTTAATCCTGACGCGGTTGAGAGAACAAGAGAATTAATCTATAACATAGAAAAGAAACATTTCAATTCGATAAAGAGAAGCTCTAACGATCAAAAGTTTTTTATCGAGCAATAACCATATGGCAAGCATAAAAAAGGTTTTCGCATACGAAATCATTGACTCTCGGGGATTTCCCACTATAGAAGCTCGGTTGTGGCTTGATGACGACAGGGAAGTAGTAACATCTATTCCTGCAGGTACTTCTGTCGGGAAATACGAAGCACTTGAACTCAGAGACGCTGATACACAAAGATTCCGAGGTATGGGAGTACTCCGTGCAGTTAACATAATAAACGAACTTATTGCTCCAAAACTGGTCGGTGTTTCCCCTACCAAACAAAGTGAAGTTGACCACTGGCTTGCAAAAGCAGACGGAAGTAAAAAGAAAGAAAAACTTGGAGCAAACTCAATTCTTGCAGTGTCTCAGCTATTCGTAAAAGCCGCCGCTCTTTCTGAAAGCATTCCTCTTCATGCCTACGTCAACAAGTTGTACAAAAGGCTATTTAAAAATGAAATAAAAGTTGAAAAGATTCCGACTCCTATCTTCAATATTATAAACGGAGGAAAGCACGCCAATAACAATCTTGAATTTCAAGAGTTTCAGATCCTTCCCTCTTCGTCTTTTAGTTTTTCAAAAGCTTATCAGATTGGCGTCGAGGTCTTTCACGAATTAAAAGAAGTTCTTGCGTATCGCAACGCGAACATTTCAGTCGGTGAAGAAGGTGGGTTCAGTCCAAGTCTTAGTTCAAACGTTGACGCTATTGAAGTTCTCGTAGAAGCTCTTAACAGAAAAAATCTCAGGCCCGGAGTTGATATTTTTGTCGGTCTTGACATAGCCGCTTCTCATTTTTACAAAAATGATAGATATGTAATTAAAGAAATAAACCATCCGATGTCAAAAGAAGAGTTTATTCAATATCTTGTCGACCTTACTCGAAAATATGCATTTCTTACTTTAGAAGATCCTTTAGATCAAGATGATTTTGACGGTTGGAAAAAGCTTCTTGGAAAAATTTCAAATAACATTTATCTTGTCGGCGACGATCTCTTAGCGACCAATAAGGAACGGTTTCTCAAGGCAATTAAAGAAAAAGCCTGTACTACAATTTTGGTTAAGCCAAATCAGATCGGAACCATTACGGAAACTCTGGAGGTTATTGATATTGCACGAAAAAATAACATCAACTATGTAGTCTCGCATAGAAGTGGTGAAACAAATGACAGTTTCATTGCAGATTTTGCAGTTGGCGTTCAAGCGGATTTTGTAAAGTTTGGCGCACCTTCCCGTGGAGAACGAGTTGCAAAATACAATCGTTTGTGGCAAATTGAGCGGGAGGAATTAAAACAAACGAAATGATAGGAAAAATAAAAGGAAATCTTTTGGAACTTGACGGAAATGTTGGTTTACTTGAGACAAAAGACGGAATTTCATACGAAGTATTACTACCTCCTTTTTTCCTTTCTCAAAAATTAAACACCCAAATTGAGATTTACACTTACCTACAAGTAAGGGATGATGCACATATTCTTTTCGGATTTGAAAATAAAAAGCAAAAAGAATTATTTAAACTATTAATCGGAATTTCCGGAGTCGGTCCGAAAACAGCGTTTTCCATTATTTCTTTTTCCCAGGAAGACGAACTGGTAAATGCCGTGCAGGAAAATAGCGTTGAGTATTTTAGCAAAGTTCCCGGCTTGGGAAAGAAAACCGCAATGAAGATCATTCTCGAACTTTCCCAAAAGTTTAAGCAAGAATTTCAACTTGAAAAAATGTTTCTTTCTGAAGATGATAAAACAGTTGTTGATGTCTTGGTCTCTCTGGGATATAAATCAAAAGAGGCAAAACAAGTTCTTTCAAAAATTCCTAAAAATCTAAGTGTTGAAGAAAAAATAAAAGAAGGACTACGCTATGCATCTTCGCCTTCCAAGTAAAGAACATCCTTTAAACTTCTTGAGTATAATATGCCTATGTTGACAGCAGAAGAAAGATTAGACACTACCAACTTGCGACCAAGTAAACTTTCAGATTACATAGGACAGCATTCGGTCGTTAAAACTCTGCAGGTATTTATCAGAGCGGTAAAAAGTAGAGGAAAAGTCTCCGAACACATTCTCCTATATGGACCTCCAGGAATCGGAAAAACTACTCTTGCCAATATAATCGCCAATGAACTTGTCGGTGATATTAAAGTGACCTCGGGTGCCGCAGTGCAAAAATCAGGAGACCTTGCTGCCATTTTAACCAATTTAAAGGATCGCGATGTATTGTTTATAGATGAAATTCACCGTCTGCCAAAAGCAGTGGAAGAAATGCTCTATCCAGTGATGGAGGAGTATTCTCTAGATATAATTATAGGAAAAGGTCCGTCTGCACGTACTGTAAGACTTCCTGTTCCCAACATTACAATAGTGGGAGCAACAACCAGACTTGCTCTTTTGTCTGCGCCACTTAGAGACCGTTTTGGTCTTCTCCTAAGACTCAACTATTACTCAGAGCCAGAAATGGTTGAGATTATTCAAAGATCTGCAAAAATTCTTAAAATTCCTTTAGATCGTGACGCTGCAAAACAAATTGCTCAAAGAGCCCGATGGACACCGAGAATCGCAAATAGAATTCTTAAAAGAGCTCACGACATGTTTTTAGTCGACAATCACAAAAAGATAGATATAGGGCTTCTAGAAAAACTTTTTGAGCTTTTAGAACTTGATGAGTATGGTCTGGCCGATATCGATAAAAATTATTTGAGAACCGTAGGGAAGAAATTTCAAAATAATCCTGTAGGTGTAGAAACGCTTGCCTCTTCCCTATCTGAAGATAAAAGAACGGTAGAGGAGTTTATAGAACCATATCTTCTACAAATAGGTTTCATAAAGAAGACCTCGCGCGGTAGAGTCCTCACAGGAAAAGCTCTCAAACATATGGGACTAAAAGGTATGGTAGATCAGCAGGAGCTAGTTTGACCCATCTCTTCTTCATTGTTATAATTAACGTTCATAGTCGAGGTGGCGGAACTGGTAGACGCGCAGTCTTGAGGAGGCTGTGCCGCAAGGCGTGGAGGTTCAAGTCCTCTCCTCGACACACTTTAAGCGCAAACACTCTTGATTTTTCTTTAGAATAGTACTAAAGTAGGCTCCATATCTTTATGGTAAGAGAAAGGACGGGGCCATCTACACCTATGGAAATTCCACCTCTCTCTCAAGAACTACTTGTAGAGTTTACTTCTGAAAGCTTGATTTTGTCTGCCTCCAGTCGTTTTGACCCGAAAAAGGTACTTAGACATTTACAGGGAGTTGACAGAGTTTATATGGGGATCGACATGGGAGGAGATAAGATTACCGCAAGGAAAGTCAGAATTAGACAAGGGGAGTTCTTACAGGAAGACGACGACTTGGTTCAAAAGTCACAAAATGGAGAAGGATACCTTGATTTTCTTCACCAAGTTGCTGAAATTTCAAACAATGAGCGGCTGCCCGTAGGTCTTTCGTTTGCGGGACCAATGGAAGAAGGAAAACCACAGCATGCTGCCAACATGATGGCAATGTTTCGAGAATTACAAACCGAATACAGCGGACATTTGGAACGAGTTCTCCCTCGTCTTGTAAGTGTAAAAAATGATGCAACTGCATGTCTCATCTCGAGTTCAGTAGCGCTGTGTAGGGAAGGTAGAGATTTCGAAAACTTTTTACTAATAATTTTGGGAGGTGGTTTGGGAGCGGCCGTCTTACAAGACGACAAAATTATAGGAACTGAGGCGGGACACCTTAAAGTTCCTGACGATCTTAATCCTTTTCAGGTTAGAGAGATTTGCGAAACTACAAAAGAACTTCAGAGTAAATCGCATACTTGTCTCGAACTTGTAGCGGGAGGTGTTGCGGGGCTGGAAAAAACTGCTTCTAAAGTTTATGGAAAAAGAGTTACTGGTATAGAGCTAGCAAAAATGGCGGCTCAAGGCGATGAAACAGCAAAAAGACTGTACATGAATGCAGCCGGCATCGTAGGTCACGTAATACTTGGTCTGGGAAACCTTTTTTCTCTTCCTCTTGGCGAACGAGATCATACCGCTGTTGTTTTTCACGGAGGAGTACAAAAAGCATTCGGCTTTCCTGAATGGGAAGCTGATGCAATACGAAAGTATTTAGGAAGGGACCTAGATAATGTTTTTCAAACTACGTCTATTGTGAGCTCCAATGCATGTCTTGAAGGGGCAGCTGTTGCCGCCTGCTTAGCTGCGTAAAAGCTTCATTCCGTTCTTTACTACAGCTGCCGTACCATGGTGAAGTCTTAGTTTTAGAATTTCTTTGTGAGTAAACCAGCCGTATTCTGTAGCCTCATCATCAAGTTTTATTTCTACGTTCTCATTTAGCGGCTCACATAAGAAGCAGATCGCTACTCCATGCCACCCACTATTGAAAAAGATTTTCTCGTGAATATAAGGAACTAGCTGGAGTATTTTTACTTTGAGTCCTGTTTCCTCAAATAATTCCCTATGGAGACCTTGAATAATTGTTTCGTTAAACTCCAGTCCTCCACCAGGAAGCTGCCATGTATTATGTACGGCCTTGTTTTTAGGATCGTAGCGTTTGGTGAGAAGATACTTATTGTTTTTTTTGATGAGAGCTATTATCACTACCTCTATTTTTCGTCGCATGGCGACCTCGGTGCGAGTCGAACGCACAACCTATTCCTTAGAAGGGAATTGCTCTATCCAGTTGAGCTACGAGGTCAATATAAGGATATTATAACAATTATTCATTCATAGGAGCTTTACAATGATATTTTCAAAACTTATAATAAATGATGGTATTCATTGTTATAATAGGATAAATGACTGTAGGAAAATTAAACAATCGATCATTTCGCAGTACGAGAAATCTTTCTAAAAAAGCATCTTTACGAGAAGTTGTTATGAAGGGTCTTGCTCCCGATGCAGGTCTTTATATGCCAGTAAAAATTCCAACGTTTCCTTCAGATTTCTTCGACATACTTCCACAGCTTTCTTTTCATGAAGTTTCTTTTGAGGTAGCAACGAAACTTTTAGGAAAAAATATCCCGGCTTCAACAATGAAAAGAATCATCAGGGAAGCTTTTAATTTTGACATTTCTCTGCTTACGTTAAACAAAAATACTCATTTACTAGAACTCTTTCATGGTCCAACAGCTGCTTTTAAGGATTTTGGGGCTCGTTTTATGGCGCGCTTGCTTTCTTATTTTTTACATATAGACGCCCTAAAGGGAGCGAAAGTAAAACCGCTGACGATACTTGTTGCTACTTCAGGCGATACTGGAAGTGCAGTGGCGAGCGGCTTTCTTAATGTGCCGGGAATTAGAGTTACTATTCTGTTTCCTAAAGAGAAGGTTAGCAAACTTCAAGAACAACAACTTACCACGTATGGAGAAAACAGCAACATCTGGACGCTGGAAGTTGTTGATGGAACATTTGACGATTGCCTGGCTTTAGTCACACAGGCTTTTCAGGATCCTGTTTTAAAAGATGCCTTGAGGTTAACGTCAGCCAATTCTATTAATTTCGGACGACTTCTTCCCCAGACTTTTTATTACTTTTGGGCATACGCTGAACTTAGACGAAAGGGTTTAAATAGTGGAGATAGGATAGTTTTCTCTGTGCCAAGTGGTAATTTTGGAAATTTAACCGCCGGAGTTATATCAAAAAAAATGGGACTACCTGTAGCGAAGTTTATCGCTTCAACCGATATGAATAGAGTCGTGCCTGATTATTTAAAATCAGGAAAGTTCCTTCCTAGGCCTTCTATTGAAACCAATTCGCCGTCAATGAACGTTGGAAATCCTAATAATTTTGAAAGACTCATGGATCTATATGATGGTGATTTGAAGAAAATTAGAAGCGACATATACGGTACCTTCTTTACAGATAAGGAAAAGAAGAGTTCTATGAAAAAAGTTTGGGAAAATTATAGGTATGTTATGGAACCTCACAGCGCGACCGCTTTTCAGGGCTTATCATCTTTTCGTCAAAGTACAAATTTCAAAGGTCAGGGAGTAGTTCTTATGACGGCACATCCTGCAAAATTTCCAGATACCGTCGAACCTCTTATTGGTAGAAAAGTTCCGATGCCTTATGGCTTAGAAGAAGTAGTTGGAAAGAAAAAGGACTCAACTCCTATCGGAAAAGATTACTCTGAATTTCAAAATTTTCTTCTTCGGAACAAAGATAGAGAATAAATGGAGCCCTTCCGGAGAATCGAACTCCGGTCGACGGTTTACAAAACCGCTGCTCTGCCATTGAGCTAGAAGGGCAATAAATACTATTATACAGTCTTGTTTGAGGGTTTATAGCCTGTCTTAATAAGGTTTTTTACAGGAAGGAATAGAGGACTAGGTAGAGCGCTCCAGTCAAACCATGTCCATTCTCCGATTCTATCAGGCTCTGTAATTTTTGGAACTCCTGACTTGCAAACTACCTCAAACCATATCGTTACATAATGTCTCTCTAATTCTTCATAGACTTCCTCTGTGATAGTAATAAACTGTATCGAATTGGGAAGAAGATTTGTTTCCTCTTTTAACTCTCTTTTTGCGCCGTCAGTTAATGTTTCTGCAAATTCTAAATGCCCACCCGGGGGACCCCATGTCGATTTACCAATAGTTGAATATCTTTTTCCCAAAAGAATCTTCCCTTTTTGAAGTACTAAAACCGCAAGACCCACTCGTGGAATTTTTTTCATGTGCCGGGGGAGGGACTCGAACCCTCACGCCCTTGCGGACACAAGATTTTAAGTCTTGCTTGTCTACCGGTTCCAACACCCCGGCTAATAAATGGTAGATTCGAAATATTATATCACTTTCTCTTTATCGTATACGTATACGGATAGTAGATAAAAAGAGCAGGTAGGTCGTCAATTAACACTTTTTGAAATTGCAAATAATGAGGTTTTCTTTCTTGCGTCGCGAGTATACTTCTTCCGTCTTCCAATAACTTATCAACCTTCACATTCTTATAATTGGATATATTTCCTTCAGACTGAGTTGAATGCCAATAAAAATACTGGTCAGGGTCCTGGGGTATTTTCCAGTATGCCAGCAAAAGATCAAATTGATCTGGTCTTTCTACATTGCCAAGAGTTAGATTTGACTTAACTCCGGTTTTCTTTAGGTTTTCTTCGATATCTGTTGCTACATTCAGATAATCGTAATAGGTTATGAAGCTCAACTCTGCACTTCCTGTAGAACTTTTGGTAAATTTCTCCAAATTCTTCTCGGCCTGATCCAGATCAAATAACGGCTTTTTTAAGTCCGGATTGTAAGCCCATGAAGTTGGTGAGATGGGACTATTGGCAACTTCTCCAAACTCTATGAATTTGTCTCTTGGAATACTCAGGGCAATCGCCTGACGTACCTCTTTTTCCGCTAAAAATGGATTTTGTACATTGAAAAACAAAGTAAGAACTGTATTGTAATCAACCCCTCTTACTATCGATGTATTTTTCCATTCCTTGAATGTATCGGCGAGACTCTTCTTGAATAATGTCATCTCCGTTATCTCCCCTGCTTTATAGGCACTTATCAACTTACTCTCACTGTCATAAAATCTGTAAACAAGGGGAGCGAGGTCTTTTTTATTTGGGCTCAGAAACAGCTCGGTTATGATTCCCTGACTTGTTTTTATTCGATCTACTTTATATAGTCCAATTATACCGTGTAGCGGATATCTAACTACGGGTCTTGTTAGATAGGTTGGAGCGATCGGAAGAGCTTTTTTCAGTTTAAAATAAACAGTGCTTTTGTCGATCACTTGAACCTCGACATCGCGAAAGTTATAATCCAGATCTTTCGCGGACACTTCTTTTCCATCATCCCACGTAAGACCTGGTTTCAAATGAAATCTAAACTCCTGTCCATTTTTTAACATTTCCCATGAGGATGCAAGGGCGGGAATTGACTCCCCTCTTTCATTTACTAAGACCAGCCCATGTGAAATCTTTTTGAGGATATCTTCGGGTAGATTTTCACGAGTATAGCTTCCTACCATTCCGACCACTTGCTTTTTTGAAAAAAAGACTTTATCAAGGTATGGAGTAACCGATATTAAACTGATTATTATGAAAAAGCTTATAAAGAACGAGAGAAGAATCATCCGAGAATGCTTCTTGGTAAATTCAATTAGGTACCAGTAATAGTATCGGAGCGTCTTATGTTTAAGAATCATGAACGCAAAAACAGATTTAGTACTGAAAGAATAAAGAAAACGACTATGAGAATCACTGTGAGTCGAAGCGTGAGTTTTTCAACTCCCCTACGGGTTTGATACATGTCTCCCCCGCCTCCCCACGCACTTCCGAGGCCCGCACCTTTTCCTTGTATAAGGATCAGAACCACGATAACTATGGAAATTATTATATTTAGAACAAGAAGAACGTTTCTCATGTTAATTTTTCAAGTGAATTAATTATAACTGAGCTTGATGCAGATACTGCAAACAGGTTTCCAAGAGGAGAAAAAATAATTTTTTGAATTGAGACGCCAAGTAGACTGAATTCAGGAAAAACCCATTCTTTTATAGTGAGCAGACCACTGTATTTGTCTACAAGATAAAACATAACAAAATAACAGAGTAAAGATAAAAGCCCAAAGGTCAGAACATGAATAGGGAAAAGTACGATTTTAGAAAGTGGCACCACCAAGTAGCTTGTGACGGCTAATAACGCTGCTATTTGGAGAAATGGGAGCCACTCTGAAGGTAGAAGAAATCCCTTATTCCATGAGGCAGTAAGGTAGAGGGCCACAGAGGAAAACAAAAGGACGCGAGTTAACTTCTTCATATATCAATTATATCATCAAGCTTGGCTTGATGTGAATCGAGCTAAGCTCGATCAAAAAAATGCGCCTCTTTCTCTAAGCTGAAGATGATATTTTCGTGCAAATCTGTGGGCTTCATCTCGCATGTGTTGCACTAAGTTGAAACCTTTATTATGGATCTTTGGACGAATCGTGGGCAGATTTTCATTGCCTACGATTAGTCTGTCCGGATTCTTTGCAATTCCTATAACAGGAATCGTCTTTTCTATTTCAGCCAATACTCTCAACATCACTCTTATCTGCGGCTTCCCCCCATCTACTATTAGGAGATCCGGAATATCCCACTTATTTTTGAACCTTCTTTCCAACACCTCTTCTATCATTTGAAAATCAGAATTTGATTTCATATTTTTGATTCTGAATTTTCTATACTGGGACTTATCCGGTTCGCCTTTTGTAAATACCACCATCGAAGCCGTAGCTTTTTTTTGTCCTAAATTACTGATGTCGTAGCACTCAATTCGGTGTATTGAATCAAGTTTTGGATAATAAAGAGCCAATAACTTGATGAGCTCCTGAAGATTATCCTTTCCTTGATTGTAAGAAGAAGTGTCGCTTGGATCAAACTTTTGTCTTTTGGCTAGACTTTCAAGACGTAATATCAAATTACGCATCTGTATTGCTTGTTCATACTCTTCTTGTTTGGTAAAAACTTTTAAGCGTTTGTAAAAATTCTTTTGAACGCTTTCTATGTTCCCTTTGAGTAGTTGGACAATCTGTTTGATTTGTTTTTTGTACTTTTTTCTATAGAGCTCCTTTTCTTTCCCGTCATTGAGTTGCTCTATGCCATTTGGACAGGGGTCACAAAGCCCTATTTTGGTATAAAAACAAGGCGACTTGCTTATCTTTTTTTGTATACAAAAGGGGAATATTTTGCGGGTTTCTCTCAGAAGTTCGTATACGTTTCTTGTTGATGAAAACGGCCCGAAGTACAAAGACTTTCCGTCGTTTTCTTTTCTTGAAAGTAAAACTTTTGGGTACTTTTCTTTAATCGTAATTTTTATATACAAATAACTCTTGTCATCCTTCCACCTCACGTTGTATTTGGGATGATGAATCTTTATAAGTTCTGATTCGAGAATAAGAGCTTTGAACTCTGAATCTGTCTGAAGCGTTTCGATCTTATCTGTTTCGTTGAGCAACTTTGCTTCTTTTGCATTTATTTTTGCATTTTCTAGATGTGAGAGTAAGCGTGCCCGTACACTAATCGATTTACCTACATAAATAGGTCTATTTTTAGACTTAAAAATGTAAACTCCTATAAAGCTATCGATTTTTTTAATTTCAGTTTTTCGAGGTTTGATGTTCATGGCCGGATTATACAAAAATCATTTATTACTTTAGTCTTCTAAATTTGTTTATCAAATACATAAAGACTACAAAAAACAGCAAAAAAGTTACTGCTATTCCCAGTCCTATACTAAACGTGACAGGAGTAATTTGTAGGGTGACTGTTTTGGATGTATTATTTACTTTTGCAGTAATAGTTCCTGTTGCATTTCTTCGCTTTAAAGTTGCTTGGTAGGAGAATTCGACTTTTTTTTCCTGTAGAGGAGCCAGTACGTCTATAGAAATTTTTGCAGGGGTTATGGCTACATTTTTTCCTTCAAATGTAAGCAGCGTACTATATAAAAAAACATTACCGGTATTTTTTATTATTACAATTCCTTTTTGCGTATTAGTATCGGTGATACTTTTCTGTACAGAAATTCCCTCTATAGCCGCGTCTTTTTTTTCTAAAATAGTTTCATCCGTTGCCTCAACTGATACGTCTTTTGTGTCACCTGTTTTATAAAATCCAGCGGGATATGGATACTCAGGGCTCTTTCCATGTATCACAAACGCTATATGGTTGAGATCAAGAGAAGTGAAGTAATCAATTCCTGACGTGTTTTCCCATGTGGGGTCAATTGAAGTCCATGAATTTGTTTGCTTATCATAGTATTCAGGCCAGGAATGAAGCACGTCCCTTAAAAGAGAAAGAGGACGAAGTCGGGCGTCATGGGAAATTGCATATCCTTGGATCTCGCGTGTCAGGATTCCCTTTTCTCTCGCGAGTGCTATAAACGTATCGGTGAACTCGACACAAACCGCTTGTTTTGGTTTTTGAAGTGCGGTTTCTGCACCCAATCTTCCGGTTGATGTATTAGTCGTTGCTCTCTTATAATCATAGGATAAGTTCTGTACAAGAAAACTGTATATATCATGTGCGGTTTTTAACTGTTTAAATTTTTCTGCATTTGAAATCCCCCAAAATTTATTTTCCGTAAGTAGATATTTTTCTTGTAAAGGAATCCTATTGTTTTGAAAAGCTTTTACTTCGTCTCTACTTGTTGTAGAAACCTCAACTAAACCATTGAATCGAACGGTTTTTGTTTCCTTTGAGTTTAGTTGATACCGAGCAAGATAATTTCCATCTTCGTCCACATAGACAGCTTCAGGCTTTGGATTCAATGATTCGACTATTACTTTTTGGTGGGTTGTGTCGGGCGGGAAGGCTATTTCTTGTAGTTGCGAGGTCAGTTGGTTATTTTGCAGATTGTAGCGAAGATCGAGAAAGTAGTTCTGTTTGTCTCCAAAAGCTGCATAAAGAGTTTTTTCTTTTGGATTGTTCCACGTGATCGTGTTTCCACTGATATTATCGGGAAGTGGTTTTGCAACTGATATCTTTTTTTTACTGTCAGGAAGATGGACTAAAATTTGATAAGCGCCTTCGCCTCTATTTTCTATTGTCGGAAGTATTACTTCCCAAATTGAACCGTTCTTTTCAAATAGATTTGATTGATCAAATCGAAGCAGAAAATTATTACTACTTTCTTTTCCGATCTTAGGATTTGAAAAGGTGAGTTCTATTACATTTTCATTTTCGCTTTCGAAAAGAACTGGTTCGATCGAACCATTGTCGTCTTCTGCTTTTAAATTACTTATAGTGAAGCTTTTTGGGAAGCGTAGTGAAAACTTTTTTACAAATACATCCGACCGCAGATTGGTAGTTTCTACCGCAAATTTTACATTAGTATTTAAACTTTCTTGATTCTGTTGTATGAAATACTCGACCGTGTAGTCTACTTTATAATCCTGAGCGTAAGATATTTTTGCAAAAAAAAGAAGAACTAAGACGAGTAGGAGCTGGGTAAATTTTCTCATGCTTAAATTATAGACTTCACTTTAACGTGTTCTTCTTAAGAAAATGAGCCGTATGTGAAGATTTTTCCTTTAAAATCCCCTGAAGCTCTCCTTGGTATAAAACCTTCCCTCCATTATCTCCGCCTTCCGGACCAAGATCGACGACGTACTGACTATTTCGAATAATGTCCATGTTATGCTCGATCACGATTACGGTGTTCCCCTTGTCTATTAATTGGAATAACGCATGTAATAACTTCTCAACGTCATAAAAATGAAGACCGGTTGTCGGCTCATCCAGTATGTATACGGTTCTTCCTGAATTTTTTCTTGAAAGTTCATTGGCTAATTTTATTCTTTGTGCTTCTCCACCAGAAAAAGTAGGAGCAGGTTGTCCCAACTCTATGTATCCTAGTCCAACGCTTTTCAAAAACTGTAGTTTATGAAAAATCTTGAAATGGCTTTGAAAAAAGTCATATGCTTCATCAATGGTCATTTTTAAGATTTCGAAGATACTCTTTCCCTTGTATTTAACCTCCAAAGTTTCTTTATTGTATCGATGTCCTTCGCAAACATCACATTTTATGTAAACGTCAGGAAGAAACTGCATCTCAATTTTTATCACTCCGCCACCCTGACATTTTTCACATCTTCCACCCTTTAAGTTAAATGAAAATCTTCCTTTTTTAAAACCTTTAATTCTCGCGTCTTGAGTCTGTGCAAATATCTCTCTTATTTCATCAAAAAAACCTACGTATGTCGCAGGGTTTGAGCGGGGTGTTCTTCCTATCGGCGACTGGTCAACAAGATATACTCTGTCTACGTACTGAAACCCATCTAATCTGTCAAAATCACCCATGCTTTCTCCATAATGCCCGTCTATATGATATTTTAGAGCTGGATACAGTGTCTCAACTACTAATGTCGACTTTCCTGAACCCGATACCCCAGTCACGGTAACCAGATTTCCAAGAGGTATTTTCAGATTTATTTTTTTTAGATTGTACTGTCTTGCTCCCAAAAGAGACAGAACTCCTTTCGTTGAATCTAGGTCTCTTTTTTCAGATCTTATTCTCTTTCGTCCTGATAAATATGCGCCGGTAAGGGAATGCTTTGATTTTTTTATGCTCGAGACAGTCCCTGTGTGAATTAATTTTCCTCCATTATTCCCGGCTTTTGGTCCAAGTTCTACAATGTAGTCAGCTGACTCAATTGTTTCCTGGTCATGCTCTACTATTACCAATGTGTTTCCCAGATCTTTTAAATTGTGAAGAGTTTCGATCAATGCTGCCACATCCTTCGGATGCAGTCCTATTGATGGCTCGTCTAATACGTAAAGCACTCCTGTCAACCCTGTTCCAATTTGTGATGCAAGTCTTATTCTTTGTAACTCTCCACCCGAAAGAGATTTTGCGGTTCTCCCGACAGTAAGATAGCCCAGTCCGACATTTTTTAAAAAAGTTAAACGGATTACCACCTCTTTTAAAATTGATTTTCCAACTGCTTTTTCATACTCTGTTAAATTGCTTTGCAGTGCGTCGGCATATAAAAGTAACTTTTCAATTGAATCCTCTGTAAAGTCCGATATATTCCGTTTGTCAATCGTAACCGAAAGAATTTCTTTTTTAAGACGTTTTCCCTCGCAACTGGGACAAGTTTCTTCTTTTATATACTTGCCGATTTCATATCCCTCAAATCCCGTTTCACTTTCAAAGAACCGCCTTTGCAGCTCAGCGACCACGCCGTCAAATACCTCGTAAATCACGGTCGGTCTTCCTTGTCGGTTAGTTCCCGGTACTCTATATGTCTTTTTCGTTCCATAAAGAATCTTTTTTAAATCTTCTTTTGGAAGGGCGTTAATTTTCATATCGAAATTTATGTCTTCGTCTTCTCCCATTTGTTTTAGCAGTCTGATATACCAAGTGTCTTGAAAAAAAAGTTTATTGAATGGAAGAATCGCACCTTCATTTATACTCAGATTTTTATTAACTATTAGTTCTGGATCTACTTTATAGATTGTTCCTATTCCCTTACACCGCTCGCATGCGCCAAGTGGAGAATTGAAAGAAAACATTCTCGGTTCAAGTTCGGGTAGAGAAATATTACAATTTGGGCATGAAAACTTGTCTGAAAGTAGATGTTCTTTTCCGGAATCAACTATCACTAATCCGTCTGTTAAATTAATACTTTGCTCGACAGCGGTCGCAAGCCGTGATCGCAAATTTGATTTGAAAACGTCGTCCTTTAAATCTTTAAACTGCATTAATATCTCATCGATTACTATTTCAACATCATGTTTATTTGTTTTTATCAATTCTATTTCTGAATCCAACGGCATTTCCTTTTTATCAATTCTTGCCTGTGTGTATCCTTTACTTATGAGATTGGAAAAGAGATCTTTAAACTCTCCCTTCCTTTGTCTTACAACGGGAGCGATAATGCGGATTCTATGTGGTCTTATTTTATCTTGTGCGACTGCTCGCTCGATATCTTCAAATATTTTTCCTACTATTTCATCTAAAGACATTCTCGTTATTTCTCGCCCGCAGTTTGGACAATGGGGATGTCCTATTCGTGCAAAAAGCAGCCTCAAATAATCATATATCTCGGTTATTGTTCCGACTGTTGAACGGGGATTATGTGAGGTGGTTTTCTGATCTATCGATATGGCAGGAGAAAGCCCTTCTATCGTATCGACATCGGGCTTGTCCATTATTCCTAAAAACTGCCGCGCATAGGCTGAAAGCGACTCTACATATCTTCTTTGCCCTTCGGCATAAAGAGTGTCAAATGCTAAAGAAGATTTTCCTGAACCTGAAACTCCTGTAATTACTACAAACTTATTTTTAGGAATTTCGACGTTTATGTTTTTAAGATTGTGCTCTCTAGCTCCCTTTATTTTGATCGTGTCTAACATATTATGTTGTTTGAGAACGAAGTTCTCTAATTTTATCTCTGATCGCAATCGCAAATTCAAAATTCATATCATCTACCTGTCTTCTCATCTCTCTTTCAAGTTTTTTTACAACTCTTTTTTTGTCATAGCCGGTAAGTGCACTTGAATCAAGATCTGCCACGGCCTTTTGGTCAATTTCTGGCTTGTGTGCATTTAAAATATAAAACGGGTCGTCCGGCTTTTCTGCAATCTTTTCTCTAATCGGCTTCATTATGGTTTTTGGTTTTATATTGTGCTTTTTGTTATACTCCCGTTGATGCTCTCTTCGTCTATCTATCTCATTTATTGCACCTTTTATAGAGTTAGTAACAACATCAGCGTACATAATCACCTCTCCCGAGATATTTCTTGCAGCGCGACCCATCGTCTGTATCAACGCCGTCTTTGAGCGCAAAAAACCCTCTTTATCAGCGTCTAAAATCGCAACGAGAAACACTTCTGGCAAGTCTAGCCCTTCACGGAGAAGATTTACTCCGATTAGGACATCGAACTCGTTTTTTCTTAAGTTATCCAGCACATCTGAACGTTCAAGTGTGTGAATATCTGAATGCAGATAGGAAGCTCTTATATTTCTTTCTTTTAAATAATCGGATAAATCTTCTGCCATTTTTTTTGTTAAAGTTGTAACTAAAATCTTTTCCTTTCTTTTTACTCTTTCCTCAACTTCCTTTATGAGATCTTGCACTTCATTTTTTGCCGGTCTGATCGTTATTTTAGGATCGATGATGCCTGTTGGCCGGATTAATTGTTCTACAACTCCCTCGTGCAATTTTGCTTTCCTGTCATCGCTTTTAATTATTTCCTGTTTTGATTTTTCAATCTCCCATTCGTTTGGAGTAGCCGAAACATAGACCATGTGAGGAGGGATCTCATAGAATTCATCAAACGTAAGAGGTCTGTTGTCAAACGCCGCATTTAGTCTAAAGCCAAAGTCGATAAGTGTTTTTTTCCGCGCATGATCCCCGTTATACATCCCTCTTATTTGGGGAACGGTCATATGAGATTCATCGATAAATACGAGAAAGTTATCTTTGTATGAAATCCTGAAATAATCTAGCAACGTGTAGGGCGGTTCACCTGGTTTTCTGCCGTCAAAGTACCGGGAGTAATTTTCTATTCCATTTGTATATCCGACCTCTTTTATCATTTCAAGATCGTAATTCACTCTTCGGAGTAAGCGCTCTGCCTCTACAAGCTTTCCGTCCTTTTTAAGTTGGGTGTATTCTTGTTTCAAATCGTTTCTGATTTGTGCTTCTGCAGGTTTAAACACAGAAGGATCCATAAGGTAGTGTTTTGCAGGGTAAATAATAATTGATTTAAGCGTTTCGCCACTTTCTAAGATCTTTCCGGACAGTGGTTCAAATTTCTCAATTAAGGTAATGAAACCGTCTTTCGAATTGATTCTGTATCCGAAATCCTCATATGCCGGGTAAATATCGACATATGGACCTCTAACCCGGTAACTTCCTCTTTTAAAGTCAAACTCGGATCTTTCATATAAAAGTTCTATCAACCGTTTACCTAAGGCATTCCAATCTGCGTTATCTCCCTTCTTTACCTCCAAAGTAAATTTTCCATATTCTTCTGCAGATCCAATGTTGTATATACACGAAACCGAGGCGACAACGACAACGTCTTTTCGAGTCATTATGTTTGCGGTTGCCTGTAATCGAAGTTTGTCAATGAGCTCGTTTATATCCGCTTCCTTTTCTATATATGTATCGGTCTGAGGAATATATGCTTCCGGTTGGTAGTAATCGTAGTAGGAGACAAAATACGATACGGCGTTCTGCGGGAAGAAGTCTCTCATCTCCTGATAAAGCTGCCCCGCAAGTGTTTTATTGTGTGAGATGACAAGTGCCGGCATGTTAAGCTGTTGGATCATATTTGCCATGGTAAAGGTCTTACCCGAGCCTGTTACGCCAAGAAGAACCTGATTTTTTAAACCAGAAGTTATACCCTCTGTCAAACTGCGGATTGCGTGTGGTTGATCTCCGGTTGGTTTAAAATCTGAAGTTAGCTTGAACATGAAAAGTTATTTTGAAAACAAAAGACAACCTTTCATTATAGCAGCTTGTGAAATAGAAATCACTAAGATGGATTACCTTTTACTCTTTGCTCTTTCTCTAAGGAGGTGAACAACGCTTGGAATGAGTGAAAGAAGGACGATTCCTGCAATGATAGGGATAAGATACTTGTCAACATCAGGAATAGCCCTTCCGAGGAAGTAACCCGCCACAGTGAGACCTATAGCCCAAACTATTCCACCTATTATATTGTAGGCGAGAAATGTCCTGTAGTCCATATCTCCTATACCCGCTACGATTGGGGCAAATGTCCTGATAATTGGCAAAAACCGTGCTAAAACTATCGTTTTCTTTCCGTGTTTCTGGTAAAAACGCTTTGTCTTCTCAAGGTTTTCTTTATGAAACAAAAGAGAGTCCTTTTTATGGAAGAGTCTTTTTCCAAATTTATGGCCAAATGCATAGCCAACACTGTCACCAAGTACGGCAGCGAGAAAACATCCAAGCGCTAATAAACGAATGTCTAATAGCCCTTGAGAGGCGAGAAATCCCGAAGTAAAGAGGAGACTATCTCCGGGAAGAAAAAAGCCAAAAAAGAGTCCTGATTCTGCAAATACGATTGTAAAGATACCTAAGTAACCTATTGTTGATATAATTGACTCTAAATTCGAGAAGTTGACAATTTGAGTAAATGTTTCCATGCTATATATAGTTTCGACACCAATCGGCAATCTGGATGATCTTTCGTATCGTCAGGCAAGGACTTTAGTTGACTCCGATATTATTCTTGCCGAGGATACCCGATCCTATCAAAAACTTCTGAGCGGAATCGAAAGAATCTTCAATCTCAAGCCAAAATCCAATCAGAAATCAATTTCTTATTATAAAGAAGTTGAATTTGAAAAGCTACCTGAAGTCCTAGGTTATTTAGAAAGTGAGCAGAACGTTTCACTAATATCAGACGCAGGCACTCCTTTAGTGTCAGATCCTGGATTCTTGCTTGTAAAAGAAGTGGTCAAGCGAAATATCCCATATGATTCTATTCCGGGTTCATCATCCGTTACAAATGCCTTAGTTCTTTCAGGTTTACAGGCTAAAAAGTGGATGTTTGTAGGCTTTTTCCCAAAAAAAAGAAATGATTTGGTCAAGTTGCTTAATTCCTTAAAAGAAATAACTAAAATTGATAAAGAAATAATTTTCGTTGGGTTTGAATCGTCTCAAAGAATAAACGAATCGTTAAAAATCTTTACTGAAACTTCTTCCAATGCAGAAATTGTAATTGCGCGAGAAATGACCAAAAAATTCCAGGAAGTGTTGCGAGGCAAGCCAGAAGAACTATCCGAAAAAACCTACAAAGGAGAACTAACGGCTATTTTTAAAATAAGTTAAAGAATAGTGCTAAAAGTTGAAGGATTAATAATATATTTGTATCTCAACCTCGTTCTTCTTCAATTTTAAAGTAAGTTTCACCAGCTTGTCCTGAATTTATTACAGAGAAAAATTTAAATGTGCCATATACCGCTAGTCCAAGTATTGGTCGAAACGGTGAAACTCCCAGTCCAATACCCTCAATTGTTGAGGTTATAGAATGAAATTTTTTTCGTTGTTTCTGAGTTCTTTCTGTCTCGTCATTTTCAAAAATATTAGGATTTACTACTATGGCAGTTGGAAGAAGCCACTTAGCTAAATATTTCCCTCTAATGTAATTAGAATCGTTTTCTTTCATATTAGCTAACCACGAGGTCTTTCCTTGAAGCCAATACCTCATGGAACTCAAGCAATTATACTCTATAATACCTCTATCAACTCCGCTAGAATACAGGATACTGAGAACGATAAACCGTGAACCGATTTATTGATTTTTGTAAGTACCTCGTTTATAGTTTACCTATGCCTCGAAAATTAAATACTTCTACGAAAAAAGTGACTAAAGATGCTTCTCCAGTTTCTCCGGTGATTGGTCAAGTACCAGATCATGAGCCCCCAACTCCATATTTGCAACAAGCTCCGCCTTCCTTTAAACCATTGCGTTTTATCGGAATGTCTATTTTTCTTATTCTTCTTTTAATTGCTCTAGTATTATTCTCAGGCTACCTTTTTTTTACGATATTACTAAAATAAGCGTCTGTTGAGCCTTTGCGTAGTAACGAAAGATGGTGAACGGTGAATTTCTTATTTCGAACCAAAGTATAGACGAGTTTATTGTCATGATCAAGAGCTGGCAGGTGGTTTTTGAGATGATAGAATATAAGGAATATTTTGGGAGAGTGATTGCTTAGGTTCTTTTTGAGGCATTTTGCAAGTAATCCAGGAACCCTCTTCTTGCTCTTATTACCAGGGTTCCGTTTATGATTGTTGAGTTTGGAGCCTTCGGATGAAACTAAAATCTAAATTTAACGATTTAAGCTCGTTAAGAGATTTAAATCCAGATAAAAAATGGGTATAATTAGAATCTGTGATTAGTTAACCTTGCTTTTTTATATGTCCCTCAATATAATGCTAGCCTCTCGTCATGCTGTGTATTTAAGTGGAGATTTTCGTCTTACATATTCTTCTGGACACTTCAAAGATGATTTAAATATTCAAAAAATAATACCAGTTGTTCGGTATGGATGGGGAGCTCTAGTTGCCTATGTAGGAGTAGCAAGTTACCCTAACGTTGTTAAAGATATGGGTGAATGGATAAGAGAACAAATGGATAGAATTGCTATGAACGGCGATGTGAAAGAAATACCCCAAAGACTTTTGGAGGCGAATACATTGTTTAAAAAAATGAGCGAAAAAAAGCCCCATGCCTTTTCAATTGTAGGTTTTGAAGGCAGAAAACCTTTCATTATGGTAATTTCAAATTTTTTTGACGTTAACGGAGTCAGAACTTCTGTACGTTCTGAGTTAAAAACGACTATCAAAAAACCTAAGCAATCCGAAATTCTAGTTGTTGGCGACGACATTGCAATTGAATTTAAAGAAAGAGAAGACCTTAAGCTTATAATGAGTAAAAACAGTGATTATCAGATAATAAGAAAGGGAATGTATCAGGCAAATATCAGAGCTTCTCAACGCTCAAAATTAATCAGCGAACAATGCGTTACAGGTTATCTTCTTGCCTCTGGTTCATTGGAAATTGGCCCACACGGAATTAATGATAAAGAATCATATTTTCCCGAATTTGTGAAAAAAGACTTAATAAAGCAAGGGATAGTTGGTTTTAAAGTAAAGACTGATATATTGGGTAACCATTTACCTTTAAAATGGATAGGAATGACTGCAAAAATTATAAAAGACAAAAATACTAATAGAAATGTGGTTTTAAATTTATATGCAATTCGAAATACTAAGGGATTTGTTCATGACGGTAAGAAACATAGGGGTACGAAACTATTTTATAAGATTGCCGGAAAAAATGAACCCAAGCATTATTCCTTTAAAAGGAATAGCATTTCGAAAAAAGTGTGACCCCAGAGGGATTCGAACCCTCGATCTTCAGGATGAAAACCTGACGTCCTGGGCCGCTAGACGATGGGGCCAAGCTCAGCTCGGCATAAACCGCGCTAAGCGCGGGCCAATAGAAGCATTATAGCAAAAAGTGCTCTTTA
>Ga0209541_10004534_pt1 | contig 24611 bp, 31 predicted proteins | sample RifCSPlowO2_01_FD_184027 | JGI IMG/M metagenome (GOLD analysis project Ga0209541, IMG submission 184027) | Groundwater microbial communities from Rifle, Colorado - Rifle CSP2_plank lowO2_0.1 (SPAdes) (version 2) | ecosystem: Environmental > Aquatic > Deep subsurface > Groundwater | place... | reverse complement strand
CTACGGATTTGACTCCATATATTAATCAGATCGCGGAAATGAGTAAGACGGTTGCCAATCTTCAAGCGGTGTGCGGAAAATAGAAAAGATATGAAAAGAATCAAGACCAAGAAATTCCCCAAGCATGATTATTATGTATGCGATAAGTGTGGAAATTTGATGTACAAGATTCTTAAAAATAAAGACAACCAACTTAAGCAAATAAAGAATTTCACGCCACCAAAAGAATGAACTTTGAGATTATTAAGGATTGGCCACCGAATGCACGGGAATTAAGACAACATTTCCCCATAGACTCACCAGAATATCAACCATTGTTTCCTTGGGGGAAGAAATTGTATAATCCTAGAGGTAATGATATTCCGGCGGATATAATGTTCCATGAGGAAATCCACGCGAAACAACAAAGTAATAATCCCGAATTATGGTGGTTGAAATATATAAACAATAAGGAATTCCGACAAACACAAGAGATTGAAGCATATGCCAATCAATGGAAGTTTGTTAGTAAGGCGCTGGGAGCAAAGGCGGCTAAGGAATGCTTGGACGAGTTATCGGATAATTTGTCAAGTTCGTTGTATCAACTGGGAATTACAAAATATCAAGTGCGGACTTTAATTAGGAAATTTGTGATATAATAAATGTATGCCTAAAATTGAAAAACAAAAATGTAGTCAATGCAATGAAGAAAAAACTTTAGAGCGATTTGCTGTTAGAACAGATCAAAATAGGCGATTAAGAAAATCTTGTAAAGATTGTACTAATAAAAGAATAAATAGTTTAAGAGCTGGTTATCGTAAACAGGTTTTTGATCATTATGGATGGATTTGTGTCTGTTGTGGCGAAAATGAACCCAAATTCATGACAATAGATCATATTTATAATGATGGTTATTTAGATAAGATGAAATACGGTAGGAAAAGAAAATTAATCAGTAAAGATTTATATTATAAAATAATCTTTGTAGAAAAATTTCCAGTAAATAGATATCAGTCACTTTGCCATAACTGTCAATTTGGCAAATGGGACGGAAGAATTTGTCCTCACCAAGAAAAAATCCTGCTAACAGGAAAAAATCACGAAAATGTCAAATTCTAATCCATCTCCAGATACTAGATTCAAGCCAGGACAATCTGGAAATCCGAGCGGTCGTCCTAAAGGAGGATTGAAAGATTATGATAGAAAAAAATTTATAGAAATGTCGGATAAAGAAAAAGAGGAATTTCTCAAAAAAATAGCACCCGAATTACGTTACCGTATGGCCGAAGGAAATCCTCCTCAGCAATTAGAGGGCAATCCCGACAAACCTTTAGTGGTTCAAATCTCGCAAGAGGTAGCGGAAAAACATGATATTACATCCAACTCAAAGCCAGATAGCAAAGGACAAGCATAGATTCAGAGTATTTCGCTGCGGTCGGCGCTGGGGTAAAACTTCATTAGATGCCGAGGAAATCAAAGGCGTGGCGATTGCCAAACCCAGTAGGATCGCCTATATTGCCAATAACTATCAGCAAGCCCGCGATATTATGTGGGAATTCCTAAAGAAGGAATTATTGGGAGCGATCATTGATACCAACGAAGCAAGACTGGAAATACGGACCAGAACATTAAAGGGCGGTGAGAGTCTGATAGTTCTCCGTGGATGGGAAAGCGTAGAGAATTTACGCGGTCAAGCATTTGATTTGCTCGTCTTGGATGAAGTGGCGACAATGCGAAATTTTTGGATTAATTGGCATGAGATTTTAAGGCCTACTCTTACTGATAGACAAGGAATTGCCATATTTTCCAGTACGCCCAAGGGTTTTAATCATTTTTTTGATTTATGCAATCTTGAATTGAAAGACCGAGAGTTTAAAACATTTCATTTTACGAGTTATGACAATCCTTATTTGCCGGTAGATGAGCTGAATGCTGCCAAGGAGACATTGCCAGAGGATAGATTTAGTCAGGAATATCTGGCAGAGTTCACAAAGACAACCGGACTGGTTTATAAAGGATTTAGTCGCGCTTTGCATTTATATGAAGATGATAATCTGGTGCCCAAATCATTCAAACGATACGCCGGTGTAGACTTCGGATATAGAAATCCAGCGGCAGTGGCGGAGATTTATTCTGATGGTGATAGATTTTTTGTTTCAAATGAATGGTACAAGACGGAAAAGACCGATATTCAGATAGCCGAGTATGTAGCTGGCTGCAGTTTTGAAGCGGTATATCCCGATCCGGAAAATCCGGCGGCTATTGAAGAATTGAATCGCAAACGAGTAAATGTCAGGGAGGTAGCGAAAGGCAAAGGGAGCGTAGAAGCCGGCATAAGCAAAATTCAGGAATTATTTAAGACCGGCAAATTAAAAATCCATAAGCGATGTATAAATCTTATTGCCGAACTGGAGAGTTATTCGTACGATGAAGAAAAAGATAATCGGAATGCCAACGAGAAACCGATAAAGCGCGCAGATCATATGTGTTTTGTTGCCGGAACTATCGTAAATGGTAAAAAAATTGAAGAAATTGGCACGAAAACCGGAACTGAAAATGTTTACGAGTACGAAGTGGCAGAAGAAAAGTTAATTGCCACACCCAATCATCCCGTACTAACTAACAGAGGATTGATTGATATAGACACATTGCGTTATGATGATGTTGTATGGAAAAAGAAAAAAATATTTATGATGGTATCGGCTGGACTAGATATCCAAACAGTCCTAAATGGGTTGAAAGGAGTTATTATCTCGGCAATAAAGCGACTTTTAGAGGCAAGAGAGAGAGATTACATAGATATATTTGGCGAAAGAAAAATGGAGAGGTGCCTAAAGGATTCATTGTTCATCATATTGACGGCAATCCCCTCAATAATTCAATTAGTAATCTTGGGATTATGGAGCGCGGCGAACACGCTCATCATCATTGGACGAAAGAAAAGCGCGAGTGGGCTAGAGAGAACATTAAAACAATTATTGAATTGGCCTCTCAATGGTCTAAAACTCCAACCGGTAAAAAACGTAGGAGAGAATTGGGGTTGCAAAATGCCCATTTCATGTACAACAGACCGATTATTGAGCGAAAATGCGACTTATGCAGAAAAAAATACTTCACAAAATACCCAGAGAGAGGTAGATTCTGCCATCTCAACTGTCGTCAGAAAGCGTTACGTTGGTCGCGTACCCGTTTACAATCTGAAAACGAAAAGTGGTATGTATCTCGCAAATGGAATAATGGTAAGTAATTGCGATGCTACCAGGTACTGCATTTCAATGCTGATGGCGGAAAATGGCGGGGAAATGAAGCAAAGATTGGATGAATATTTTGCTAAAAATCAGAATAAAATGGGTATGAACTCAACAAAATAATGGTCAAGATTTCAATTCTTGTTCCGGCCAGAGATGAAAAATATCTTGATAAAACAATAGATGATATTTTGAAGCATAAGGAATCCGACACGGAAATTCTTGTCGGTTTAGATGGATGGACGAAGGATTATAGAATGCGAAACTTGCCAAATGTGGAATATATTTGGAAAGATAAAAGTATTGGTCAACGCGCCATAACAAACGAACTCGCTCGGCTTTCCGAAGCGGATTATGTAATGAAGATTGACGCGCATGTTTCGTTCTCACAAGGATTTGACCGGATAATGCTGGAGGATATTGATGATAGAACCATTCTGGCGCCGCGTCTTATGCCATTGGATGCCGAGAAATGGGAAATTCCTTTAATTACACCGGCATCTTCATACGCCTTTGATACGAATTTGGTATTTCAATACCATCCTAAGGGCGAGAATAGCGAATTGTTGAATGAAACAATGTGCTTGCAAGGTTCGGCGTGGATGATTACGCGCGAGAATTACTGGAAATGGAATATATGCGATGAATCCTTGGGAAGTTGGGGAGGACAAGCTGCGGAGTTGGGGATTAAGGCATGGTTGAATGGCGGGCGGTGCGCGACTGCGAAAAAAGTTTATTACGCTCATATGTTTCGGGAAAAAGAAAGCCAATTCCCGTATCAAAGAAACAAAGAACATATCAGGGCCACTCTCAACGAATTAAGAAAAAGATATTTGAATAAAAAAATCGCTGGTCTCATTGAAAAATTTAATTATCCTTGTGATTGGAACAAAGAACGCGTTGCGCAACTCGCTTCGCTCCGTACGCCACTTTGCGAATGAAAGAAAATAATGTTATATTTATAGATATGGCTTTGCGGTGATGGAAAGCTCGCGGCCAATGGTTCAAGAAACAATACCCAAAATAGTTCAATCGGCAATAGAGAATTATATTCACGGCACCACCAAGATTGGCGATTATGTGTCGTGGTCAATGCACGATACGATTGAACGGATTACGGCTTACCTCAATTCCAAGCACATCAGCGGAGACAAGGATTCTTTAGGCCGAGATAAACCATTTTTCAACATCGTTGTGGCCGCGGCTAACATTTGGTTCAGAGCTACGGATATAGACCGAAAAGATATTCGGATAAGAGAAACTAGACAATCGGACATCTTCCTAACCTTTTTTGCCAATGCTCTTTTACAAGATTGGATGCGCCGAGAGCGCTTCGGAGTTTTCCTCAATCAGTGGGGACTTGCGTTAGCTCAATATGGTTCGGCAGTGGTGAAATTTGTGAAAAAAGATGGACGACTTGTTCCCTCAATTGTTCCATGGAACAGAGTTGTCTGCGATCCGGTGGATTTTGAAGCATTGCCAAGGATAGAGAAAATTTACAAGACTCCCGCGCAGTTACGGAAAATGGCAGAACTTGACCAGACCGTTGTAGAAAATCTCATAACCGCTATAAACACAAGAAAGACTTTATCCGGCAATCAAAAAGACAATCAATCGGAATTCATTGAATTGTTTGAGGTTCATGGAGAATTATCGGTGGCGACATATAAGGCGGCAAAAAAAATAGATATCAAGGATGGCGATGACAAGGAATACCGCCAACAAGTGCATCTCATTTCATATCAAAAAAATAAAGATGATGGATTGGATGAATATACTCTATATTGCGGATATGAAGAACAAGACCCATATTTGCTTACTCATTTATTGGAACAAGATGGCAGAACTTTAGCAATTGGAGCGGTGGAATATCTTTTTGATGCGCAATGGATGCAAAATCATACGATGAAAAATCTAAAGGATACTTTGGATATTTCCTCAAAACTGCTCTTCCAAACTGCGGATGCCAATTATCACGGAAGAAATATTTTGTCAGCGATAGAAACTGGAGATATTTTAACTCATGCGGAGAATAGGCCACTAACTCAAATAAATAATTCCAAGGCGGATGTTACGGCTTTGCAGAATTTCTCTATGCAATGGAGTAGATTAGCTCAAGAACTTACCGCAACGCCAGAATCATTGCGCGGCATTACTCCACCATCTGGCACTCCTTATTCAACGACTGCGTTATTGACTCAACAAGCAGGTTCTCTCTTTGACAAGATGACGCAGAATAAAGGATTAGCACTGGAAGATATGCTTCGCAAATTCATAATTCCATATTTGAAAACTAAAATGGATACAAGCGAGGAAATTATGGCTTTGATGCAGGAACAAGATATCAAGAGGATTGATGCAATGTATGTGCCAAATGAGGCAATACGAAGATATAACACCAGGGCCAAGGAAAATATCTTAAACCTTGAGATTCCTGCTCCATTCAATAAAACAACCGAAGAACAAATCGTGAAACAAGAACTCGCTCCTTTGGGTAATCAGCGGGCATTGTCTCCTGGAGATATTACATGGAGAGAGGCATTGAAAGATTTAGAATGGGATTCGGAGGTTCTTATTACCAATGAATCAACCGATAAAAATGTGGTTGCCACCACGCTGACTCAAGCTCTGCAACTCATTCTCAATCCCAATTATGAACAGAATCCGACAGCAAAAATGATAGTGGGTAAGATTTTATCTCTTGTCGGCGCAGTTTCTCCGGTTGAAATGCCGGCGACTCAAACACCTCCAGTTGTTCCTATGCCCGCAATCACGCCAGTGGGTTAAGTGATGGGAAAATAAAAAGGTCGGAAGAAAAGAGGATTCAAAGCATAAAATTATGCCATTAGGAAGTAATGTAAGCGCGAATATGCGTGAATTGTACAAAGACAATCGCAAGAAAGGCAAGGCCCGCGGAGCGAATGGCAAGCCGAGAAGCAGGAAACAAATGATAGCGATTGCCATAAATGCGGCTAATAAAGCCACAGGACGGAAAAGAAAGAAATAATAAAATGAAACAAACAATGCGTTTTAATGATGGTGAATTAGCCTTGCTAAAAGGAATTTTTGAGAATAACGAGGGAGCGGTGATGACGCTTCGTAAATTTCTTTTACAGGGAAAATTAACGCCTGTTGAAATTAAATTAATATTGGATATTGGACAAAGTCCGACAATGCCAGTGATTCGGAAATTGTTTCTGCCAGAAATTGAAGCCGATGCGCCAATCGGACAGTCAGCGGATTTATTTGTCGGAGTATCTACCGCCAACAAAGATTCGGAATCGGTGTGGCTTGAGATTCAGATGAAGCAAATTGTGAAAGAATATCTTGATGTTCAGTTCAATATTGTGGAGGGTAAGAAAGTTAAACCGATACTCTTATCTGATTTAATGCCTAACGGAAAAGAACCCGCCAGTCACTGTAAGCAATTACATATCAATCTAGGAGCAAGAAATATCCTGCTCGGTTATATAGACATTCGGAGTGAGGAATTGAAAATACTTGCCAATCGCAAGGAAGAATCAGTTGAGGAAAAAGAAATCAGAGACAGGAAAAATAACACGCGGTGAACATATTGCATTGCCCGAAACGATTTGAAAACAACGAAACAAGATGGAATAGTCGCCCCTTGTAGAAATCGTTGAAATTTGTTATTATTAAATTAACGGGTGATTGGCCCTTAACCAATCCTTGAGGAAGACAACCTCTTAAAAATGGAAGAACAAAAAGATATTGAGACCACCGACTCTACAAATGGTGAAGAAACCGAGGAAACCAAGGAAGAATCCGTTCAGGAGGAAACCGAGGAATCCAAAGACGAAAAAACCGAGGACGTAGAAGTTCTTAAAGAACAGAACAAAAAACTCTATGCCCGCGTGAAGAAAGCGGAAGGTTTTGAGTTAGTAGACGGTAAATGGGTTAAAAAACCGAAAGAACAACCCAAGCCAACCGAAACCAAGAAACCAGAAAGCTCTTTATCGGAAAAGGATTTGTTGGCGATTATGCAGGCCAATGTGTCGGCGGAAGACCTAGATGAGGTTAAAAGAATAGCCAAAGTCTTGGAGATGCCAGTACGCGAAGCCCTAAAGCAAAAACTAGCCAAAGATTTCCTAGCCAATAAAGCGGAAGAACGCACGAGCGCGCAAGTAGCAAATACTCGTTCCGCTCGTGGTTCTACGAAAGTATCAGGCGATGTTCTTATTGAAAAAGCTCGCAAAGGAGAACTTCCCGAAACTGATATTGAGAAACTAGCCGAGGCGATTCAAATCGCCAAAAAACAGAAAAAATAGCAACTAACGAGACACGAATCCGTTAGTTGGGTGGTGGATTATTAACAAAAGATAATTCACTAAAATGAATACTAACGGTACTCTAGCGTGGCGCACAAAATTCCGAGAAGCACGATTGCAACAGGTGTTGCGGAATGCGCTCATCGCTGAAAAAATCTGTGATGTAGATAGGAGCGCGGATTATACAATTCACAATCCTTATTCTTCACAGCCGACTGCTGCCGTGACCGCGATTGCATCTGCGGGCACTTATTCGGTCTCTGCTTGGACTACGACCAATGATACCCTAACTGTGAGCGATGAAATTGCTTATGGCGAACACGTCTTTGGTTTTGAAAGACTGTTGTCCAACTTTGACTTGTTCTCTGATAGAGTTGATAACCAATCTTATGCTGTCGCAGATAAGATTGACGCACTCGTTCTGAACGAAGTTTGCGATAAAGGCACGGGAGCTTATACGACTCCAGCTGGCGGATTTACATCAGCTGCCAACTTCTTGGTCATTATGTCCAACCTACTTTCAAAGGTTGCCGGATATCAGGACGTTGCCAAAGGATTATTCTTGGTAATTGAGAATACCGACTTGCCAGGAGTGATTCAAGCTCAAGGTTCTCAAGGTTTCAGTTTGGCCGATGCCGTCCTGAACAATGGATTTATGAGTTCATATATGGGCGTGGACATTTATGTCGTTCGTTCCGGTCGTTTCGTCACTGATACGATTGGTTCGCTTACCTTCACCAATAGCGGACATCGCGTGTTCGGAGTGAAGGGTGTTGCGACTTATGCCTCTCCCCGTTCCTTTGACATCATGGAAAAAGATGTTACCGGAAAGACCGGTAAAGAAATAGCGACTGCTACCCAGATTGGCATAAAGGTTTGGACACAGAAAGCGCCATTGATAGTAGATATCACGCTTGCCTAGTGAAAACCCCTCCGGGGGTTTTGCCGGGGGCGACTATCCATCACCTCGCCCCCAACATAACCTTCGGAGGACAAAGGTCACAAAAAATAAATAAAACAAATGGCAAAAGAAAAAATAGAGAAAGTGGAAGAAGCGGTATCTGTCCAAAAGGAAAAAATTCTTAAGATTATAGAAATCTATAAACTTAAGAATCCAGTCAAGGCCGCTGCTAAAGAGGCGGAGTTTAAGAAATTACTAGCCAACTTATAAAATGAAAATTCTACAAAAAGTATTATCTCTCGTTTTGGTGGTTGGTTTGGCGGTTCTTGTATCCAGTCTCCTTGCAAAATCCGGTCAGCAAGGTCCAAAAGGCGAACAGGGTCTTCAAGGTTTGGTTGGTCCGGCTGGTTCTAGAGGCCCAGTGGGTCCGCAAGGTCTTGTTGGTCCACGCGGCCCGCAAGGTCCAGCTGGTAATAGCCTTGGTGCATTAACCGGCCCGGATTTAGCAACGAGTTGGCTTTCATTGGGAGGGGGCGCGGTTATGGAAGGAAATTGGGCGCCTTTAGCTCAAGCTACTACCAGTTTATTTGCGGCTAATCCGGCCAGCACCGGAGTTTATGCTACATCAACATTGGTTGATGCCGCGTGCAGATTTCCGGCTACAACTACGGAAGGGGCAATCGTAACATTCAGCAAGGTTACTTCTCACTATGGTTATGGTATTGCTACCAGTTCTACTTCGGTTGAATTGGCATCTACGACTATTGACTTGAAAGCTAGTGCCGCTAGCGGTAAAGCCGGTATTACTTTCATCAGTTTGTCTTCCGCAACTACGTCTATTCTAGGCGATGTTGATGGCAGTAACTTTGATTACGAAAAACAAGAAGCATTCGTGAACAAATGGGAGCCAAAAACAGATTATCTGCTTGTCACCATGGATGCCAAAAATGTAGACAAAGCTGAAGCGGCTGCGACAACGCTTAATCTTACCGGTTCGTGTGGCGGTTTCTGGCGAACCATTAAATAATCACAATGAAAGGAATAATTAAAATTTTGGTAGGCGGTGCAGTGATAATTCTCTTGGTTGTGATTGTTAATTCCGTTCTGAACCGCCCGGAACGGAATAATGGATTAGGTGCCGCGGACGGTGGTCAGTATGCGACTGTCGCTACCAGTTCCACGATTCAAGTCGGCCCGAAAACCAGCAGTATCCTTTTTAGGAAGATTGACAGCGGAGAGCGATGCTTATCGCGCATAGTTGGAACAGATGTGGCTACGCCTCTGTTTATCCAATTTGAATCTTCCGCAGTTGCCAGTACTTCTTTAGCGGAATCACTTGGATATTTCGTAGCCGCTTCAACTACTCAAAGTTTTGACAGCGCGATATTCGGCTGTGGAACTTGGGCGGTCAGGGGAGCTGGATCGGGAGCTACCGGAACAGTGCAAACCACGGAATTGAGATAACTTGAGAGCTATCGCCCGACTTCGGTCGGGGGGTTGCTTGGGAGGAGAAGGAATTTGTCCTTCCAAGGAACTTAAATGGATTTGGCCTCAATGAAAAATTATGTATATCGGCGGACCAAGACGGACTCCACGTCTTTTAACGCCACTGATATGCTTATTGCTCTTAATAATGGCTACGAAAGGGTAAATTCAATTATAAGAAAATACATTGACAATTATCGTCCTACCTTATGGGATGCCACTGCTCTTTCAACAGGAACGGCAACACCGGTCTTGGATTCTTTATTTCACGAGTTAATTCCTCTCTGGGCCTGCTGGCAGAAAGCGGTTGAAACTGTTTCGGGAAGTGTCAATGGATTTCTCGCCGAGATACAGATGAAAGAATTGGAATTGATACGGTTCTATGGTTGCAGAAATTATAGTGTATTCGCCATTACTATCGCTTCGCCAGGTGTGATTACCAAGCAAAATCATGGTCTGGTTAATGACCAGAGAATTTCTTTCATTACTACCGGGACATTGCCTACGGGAATTTCCGTTGACACTTATTATTATGTGATTTATGTGGATGAGGATACTTTTAGAATTGCCTCTACAAGCGGGGGAACGGCCATAAATACTTCAGGAACGCAAAGTGGAACACATTATTATTTTTCTGACAGGATAAATAGGATGAGGGTATCAACCGAATCAAATAAATAAAATGTTAGGACGCAATCCGTTAATCATAGACGCGGCGGAATTTCTTAAGGGTATGTCATCTGGTTCAGAGATTTCCGATGGCGGATTTTCTGATGAATCCAGCGGATTAAATCTTATTGCGGAACCGGGCGTAGTTTATGGGCCAAGCGGAATAGTGGATGCTGATACAGATACAAGATTAACGGGAAATATAATCGCTTCTAGCCCAGATATGAATGTTTATTTGGGAACCAATCGTCTTTTAGTGGCTGATGATGGTTCTTATTATTCCTATAATGGGACAAAAATTCCCGCCGTAGCTTTGCAAACAGATAGTACAAATACTTATGTTAAAGGATTCACGGATATTATCACTTTTGCTGGTCGGGCATATGTGACAACAAAAGAGAAACTTGTGGAATGGCAAACTCCCAGCACCTTCAATAATAGTTTTGCATCTTTTACAAATACGACCTACCCTCATCCGGCAATAGTTTTTGAAAATAATGCTTTTTATGGAGATGGAAATTTGCTTTTGCGACAAACTTCGGCTGGTGGCGCGCTCGCAACGATTTTAACTTTATCAGCCGACCAGATTATTGTGGCCCTGGGTATTGATCCAGGAAGTGGCAAGATGCTTATTTCCACTGCCAATGCGTTAAATATAAGCGATACATTGCCAGCAATTCATAAAGTTTTATGGTATGATGGATTTTCCAACAAACCATTAAAGTCCGTAATAGTTGAAGATATGATAACAGCATTCCATTCTGTCGGCGGAAATGTTTTTGCCGGATATGGAACAAATATCGGTTATCTCACTGGTTCGGGTATAACATTTTTAAGAAAATTGGCAAATGTTACGCTTGATAGTTCAAAACTTCCTTATAAACATAATTTTGCGACTATGGAGGGAGCTTTGTATGTGGTGGATGGGCCTGCGATTTTGGCATATGGAGATGTTTTGCCTGGCAGAAAAATATGGCGTTATTGTATCAAGAACAATGTTAATTCCAATCCTTATACCGCTATTTTCAATGGAGGAAATCAAAAATTGGGACTTTGTTTTGCGGCGGCGGCTTCCCCCACTAAAAGATTTTGGGTAGTAGATATCACGGCAAAATCTACAACTGATAATTATGATTTATATACGAATTGGTACAATTTTCCCCGGCCGGTAAATATAAAACTGATTCACCTTGAATGGTTAGATGCGGTGACTACCAGCAGTTGGTCATTCGTATATTATGACCAAGACGGAAGTGGCTCAAAAACATTGAGCGTTGATGGAGGCAATGTTACCTCAAAATATGAATTTAATCTCGTGGGATTTCAGCAGAAAGTTACATCTTTCAAATTCAGAGCCACATCCACCACGGTCAATAAAGGTCTTAAACGAATAATAATTTATTACGATTATGCCGAATGAAATAGAAATCTTAAAATCGGATATTGAACAGAAAATATCTGATATTAAAAAATTATTATCTGAACATGACCATGATGGCAATGAAACCCAACAGGTAAAATACCATGATTTATTCGGCAATTCGCCATCTGAAGTTCCAGTCGTATCCGTTACAATAGCGATTACGGGAAATACCGATTGTTATATTATCGCTCCTATTTCTGGCGTATTGATTTCGGTAGATTTTTCTGGCGTTGATGCCCTTGCTACAAGTGATACGAATTACATTACTTGGACAATTACTAATTTAGGGCAAGCGGGAGCTGGGACTACCGCAATGCTTGGCGCGGTCAATGGCAATACCACAAAAGCAACAGGAGGCGTGGCTTTAAGCGCCAATACAAAGCGTTCACTTATAATTTCAGTGGCAATTAACGCAATGAATGTCATAGAGGGTGATAGATTGCTTATTCGCGCCGCAGTAACGAATACTCTGGCGAATACGGTTACTTTTCCGACCTATCTATTAAGATTCAAATAATATGGCAAAACAAATAACAGAAAGTGAATTCATAAAAGGATTAACCCCATTAGGACGAGGATTACTTAAAGAAGCGGGCGGAGATGTTCAAGAAGCATTTAGGAAGGGAATCTTTAAGGCAGATTCCAATTTTGAAGTAGTCCCTGATTCACAAGAGCAGATACAAGGCAATATCGCTACAACTCCGAGTGGAGCTAAGGTGGATATAACCACGGGAGCTTTGATTTCCGGCCCTATTACTCCTGCCTCGCTACAACCCCAACCCCAGCAACCGTTTAAAATTGAGGTTGGTGGGCCTGTTCCATTCCCAGATGTACAAAATATCCCGATTACAGAACCAGGCAAGGTGGAGGTCGCTGAACCAATAGCAACTGCGGAGGATATTATAGCGCAGCTTGAAGGTAGGGACGTAGAGGGAGAAATAGCTCAAAGAACCGTGCCGGCGCAGGAAGAAATCATAAAATTAAACCGCCAAATAAAGATGTTTCAAGCGGAGAGTTTGCGGTCTGAGGAGGCCGCGAGGCAAATGGGTGAAACCCTAGCAGGTTCAGGATTGGCTGTTCAAGCGGCTCGTAGAGAATCAGCTATTAAGGCGATTGAATTAAGCGCGATTTCTGAAGCATTGCAGGGCGATTTTGCTTTAGCGGAAAGGCAAGCACGAACGGCTGTAAATGCCCAATTCGCTGAACAAGAAAAGAAGTTAAATATTCAAAGAAATAATATATTAAATAACTATGAGCAATTTACACCGGCAGAACAAAAACGAGCAGATGCTGTTTTGGCTCGTATTGGAAAAGATGCTGAATTCGTAAAAGAACAAAAAGCAAAAAAATCAGCTATTGAAAAAGTTGCTATTGAGGCTGTGCGGGCCGGAGTAACTGATTCAGAAGTTTTGCAAAGAATTCAAGGAGCGGATTCGGAGGTGGAGGCGAATCAAATTGCTAGTGGGGCGGGCGTGTTTAGAAAGCCGGAGCCGGTAACCACAATTTCAGAAAATGAAATTGATACATTTGCAAGACAAGTGAATGCGGGAACTGCTAAAATTTCAAGTGTTCCTCAAAATATAAGAAGTAAAGTAGTGGCGAGAGCGAGAGATTTTGCAGAAGAAGATTTGCGGGAAGATACACAGATAGGCGTTGATAGAAAAATAAAGAAAGAAACCTTGGTTTCACAACTTCAAGGAAGTTATCCAGAATTTTCTAAGTCAGAGATTGAAGCAATTATCGGCGAAATTACATCTGCCGAGGAAACAGAAAAGATTGGAGAAACAACTGGACTATTCGGAAAAGTCGGGTCATTCTTTGGTTCTCTATTTAGATAATGGCAAGATTATTTGGAACAACTGCGGAAAGAGAGGTGGTAGGAGGTGGCCGTCTTTTTGGTTCTCCAGCTCAAGCCCAAGATTTAACTACTCCGTCGGGACTTCAGGCAACGGCTGAAAGAGCAGGATTAGGAGAACAAGCACAGAAGATTCTTGAAACCAAAGGGGAAAAACCCGAGCAGATTTTTAGTGGAGGTTTTATACAAGATACCTTTGACACACTAAATTTACTTCAGCACGGAGTTACTGGCCTGATACAGGGAAAGGGATTTGCGGAGGGGGTTAAAACAAGGGCAAGTTTTACAGAAAAAGGTGAACAAGGATTGGGAGATTTAGGTATTCCAGGGACTATTGTTGGCATTGTTTTGGATATAGCGGTTGATCCGCTCACTTATTTGGGTGGGTTTGGAATTTTAAAAAGAGCTATTCAATTTGCGGGTAAGGGGGCAAAAGCCGCTGGACAAGTAATTTCTAAATTACCCATTGCGGAAAAAGCGGGACAACAACTCGGAAAAATGTTTGTATATCGTTTCGGTCAAGATGCGGCATATAAAGAACTTGCGGAAAGAAGTATTAAGAACGCAGGGATAGGAGTTCAGAACGTTCTTGATTTGGCAAGACCAATTACGAAACTTGATAATATTTCGCAAAAAGCGATTGCAGAAGCAAGAAAAGCGGGAACATTGGATAATTTACCAGCTGATTTATTAGCCAAGGCAAAGCCTGCTTTTGATGAATTGGATAGACTGGGACAGGAAGCGGTGAAAGTTGGTTTATTAAATGCAGAAACCTATGCGGAGAATGTCGGAAAATATATTGCCCGTCTTTATAAAACGAAAGAAATTCCAGAAGGTATTGTTGGAAAAGTAAAAGGAGTTTTTGAAGCGAAGCCAAAAAGAATTGATTTACAAAGATTTAAAAAACGAACCGATATACCCGAAGAAGTCCGGGAAGCAATGGGAGAGATTTTAGAAGCTGGTTATCCTACGGCCAAAGCATTAGTCCAATTAACTCGTTCGGTAGAAAACGCCAAATTCTTCGGAGAAGTGGCGACAAAATGGGGAAGCGATGTTATTGAAGAGGGGTTGAAAAAACTCCCAGAAACTAAAGCGTTGGGTTCTTTGTCGGGTAAGGCAGTTCCCACACCGATATTTGATGATATTCAAGAAATTATCCGAACAAAAACACCAACGGAAAAAGTATTAAGTAGTATTGTTCAGGGTTTCAAATTTGGAAAGGTTATTTTGAATCCCGCAACTCATGCTCGCAATGTGATGAGCAATTTTATCTTAAATGATTTTGAGGGGTTATCTCCAGCCCGCTTAGATGTTTATGCTAAGGCGGCTAAACAATTAATAACTAAGGGGGATTTATATCAAGAAGCCAAAAAAGCTGGTTTGGGCTTAGATACTTTTGCTTCCGGGGAATTAAGAGATATTTTATCGCAAAACCTGGGACAACAAGCTGGGAAATTCAAAACCGCACTAAACAAAATTGCTGATGTTTATCAGAAAGAAGAAGAGTTTGCGAAAATGGCACAATACATTTTTCAAAAGAGTAAAGGACTATCTCCAGAGGAAGCATACAAAGTAGCGGAAAGGGCAACCTTTAATTATTCACAAGTTACACCGTTCATCCGCAGGGTTCGCGAGAGTATATTTGGATTGCCATTCATTACTTTTACATACAAAGTAACGCCTCAAGTAGCCAAGACATTGGTAACTAAACCGACCAAAATATCTAAAATTGGAAAAATTAAAGAGGGTATAGAGAATCAAGCTGACTTACAAGAGCTTACCGCAGAGAGAGAAACTGAGCCGTCTTGGGTTAGAGATGGATTCTTTGTGAAATTACCAATGAAAGATAAAGAGGGAAGAAGCGCGTATTTTGATTTGACCTATATATTGCCTTTCGGTGATTTATTAAGTGGTCAATTATTGAAACGTGATGTTAAAAGAGAGACCGGATTAAAAGAAAGTGTACCGGAGGCATTATTAAAAAAATCTCCATTTTTGAATGTAATTAAAGAATTAGCCAAAAATCAAGATTTCTTTGGCAATAGGATATTTAGAGAAAGTGATGATATAGAAGACCAAATGGGAGATATTTTGCGGCATCTTGTTAAAACTTATGCTCCACCATTATTAGCAGATCAAATTCCGGGGGGTTATCGCAAAGGAGATGAAAGACGACCAGCTCAATGGCAACAACTATTCGGAGGAGATACCGGAACAGAAGCGGGAAGATCACAAAGACGAACAACTGCCCAAGAACTTCTTAAATTAGTTGGTTTGAAAATACAGCCGATTGATTTACAAACTCAAGCAACTTTTGCCGAACAAGAAAAAGAAAAAGCACTACGAACTTTATTAAAAGAAGCTGGAGAAATCTCTGAATTTACAGGGCCATTTATTCCTAAAGAAAAAAAGATACAAAGAGGCCGTTTATTTCAAGAAAATAAACAAGATAGTTTAAATTTTCATATTCAAAATTTTGAAACTAATAAAGAATCAATGCAAAATCCAAATCAATGGAGTGAGCATATACAATCTATTTTGTCTAGAAATGAAAAATTGGAAAAACCGCCAGGTTTTATTAAGGGGATGGCTAATAAGATAATCAATGGCTTGCGCGAATTTTTTGGGAAATTCCCAATTACGGAAAAAATTGTGAAAACTCCGGCAGAAAGGATTTTGATGCGAGAGGCTATGGAAAATTATCCCTTTACGGAACAATTTAAAAAATTAGCTAATAAAATAGATATTGATGAAGAATTCCCGGTTGAGGATGTAATTTTAGGTTTACGCAGGGGAATAAAACCATATGGAGGAGTAACGGAATATAACAATTTTGTTTTAGAAAGAAAATTGCTAGGCGCAGTTAAAAGAATTGGATTAGCCGATCCTCGTTCTAGTATTTTAGCACACGAGTTATTACACGGCTGGTTGGAAACTATTGGAATGTCTACGCCTTGGAATGAATTTGATAAAATTTGGGAACAAAACAAAAAAGATAATTTAATTTTGCGTCAAATTGATAAACATTTGGAAACTAATCCTTTATATAAAAATATGCACGAAGATGCGATTACTCATGAAAGATTCGCTTATCTTGGAGAATGGGCTAAAGGATTAAAAAATTTACCAGAAGATTTGAGAATTTATTATGAAAAAGTTTTTAATAAATAATTATTCTTATCATGAATAAAGAAATTATGAAATCCACAAGAAATAACAAAGGAATACCGAATAAAATTACTAAAGAAATTACGGTAATTATACGCAAATCTTTTGAATCTTTATTTTCCATTATTCAATTAAATTATAAGGTGTTCCACCGGAACCAGAATCTAAACCAATGAAATTCCAAAGCAATATACCAATTCCAATGAGTACAAATAGCACCAAGCACGCTTTTAATCCGTATGGATCGTTTGTGAAGTTCATATCTCCCTTATACCACACCCATCTCTCTCGTCAAGAAGCAATAAAAATGTTAAACTTATAATACAATGCCTGAAACAAAATCAGTTCTAGAAGATATGCTGATGAACGGAGCCTTCACAAAAGCCGAGGCGCGTCAATTTATCCAACAAATTACCGAGTTCGTTAAGCGCTTGGAGTCTAAAAAAGATTCTGAAATGGAAGCACTCAAACAAGCTATTAAACGAATAACCGATAAACTCGCTTCCGATTCCACGATGTCCCACGATAAACTCCGCAAGGAAGTAGACAAGCTTTTTGTCGGTGAGAAGATGGATAAGATGGTTAAAGAACACGCTGATTTGATGGCAATGATGAAAAATATGCATTCTATGGCTGATATGAAAATTAAGAATCTGAAGCACGGAAAAGATGGAATGATTGGATCGCGCGGTCCGGCCGGTTCACCCGATACTAGCGAGATAATCAGGAATAAACTTGAAAATCTGCAGGGAGAAGATAGACTGGACGCTTCCGCAATTAAAGGATTGGACGAAATTACCAAAGACATAAACAACTTGAAACAACGACCAATCGGTGGAAATGGAATTGCCGGTCGTGATTTATTCAAGGATATTGATATTTCCGCTTCTTTGGATGGCGTAACTAAAACATTCAACATTGCCGCTGTTTGGAACATCATCTCCGTTTCATTGAGTTCGTATCCATATGGAAGTTTGCGAAAAAATATTGACTATGAATTTTCTCCTACAAGTATCACTTTTCTTGACCCGATTGATGCCAGTTCCCAGCTTGCGGCTGGCCAGAAATGCATATTAACAGTAATTTCCGCCTAACTATGAAAACTTCTATTCAAATAATTCTAGGAGTCGTATCGGCTATCTTAATTATTGGCGGTATTCGTTTGCTATCTAATAATTCTAGTTTGGAAACACCGCCAAGTTCGCACATTTCCGATGAAAATATACTAGGAACTGCCGCCGGTAGCAACATAAGTTATGCCCCAACATTGCTTCCAATAGCCACTTCCAGCGTTTCCAATTATAACGATTTGGGAACTTCCACTAGGAAATGGGCGCATTTATTTGCCGATTACGCCACCACGACTTCCATTGATGTCTACGATGAATTGAAAATCGGCAGAAATGCTACGACTACGATTGTTGAAGGAGATATTACAACCACCAATTTAACCGTTACCGGCACTTGCACGGGTTGTGGTGGAGCTACTTCAGCGGATTTGCAGGACGCCTATAATACCTCCGCTGTGGATGCCGAGATTCTAACTGCCAACGATAAGAGCATAATCTTTGCTTTGCAGGACACTGCCACCGATGCCAATTTTATTATTGACAATCTTGGCGGTAAAGGAGAATTGCGGATGGCTTCGGCTTCTACTACCAATGCAGTCTTTACCGGATATGGCCGTCTCGGCATTGGAACGACCACGCCTGGCGCTGGACTTTCACTTACGGCAACAACCTCCATTCTCGGATTCAATGGCTATCTTTTTGGACAATTAACCTTACCTAACTTAGTCGCCACTTCAACGGATTATAGCGGTTTTGGCACTTCAACGCCCGGAACATCGCTTGGAGTTCAAGACGAGGTCAATATCGGCAATCTGATTGTAGAAGGTCCGGCAAAGGCAGGCATTTTGATTGCCACCAGTTCTCTGGAGAATCGCGGCACAGCGACCTCCAGCTGGGCAAATGCGGGGCTTTTAGTGGCGGGTGGTGGTTTGGCATCATCTAAAGGAATAACGCTCACTGGTGGAGACTTCTTGCTATCTGCTGGCAAGATAACGGTCATTGATACTTCCACCTCAACTGTACCAGTTCTCAATGCTTCAACACTTCTGCAATCGGCTTATATTGATTTATCCGGCCGCTTGGATTCTTCCTATGCTGGTACTTCAACCTTTGCCGGCGGCGTAACAACCGGATTATTTTCTCCAACGACTTTATATGTTTCCAATTCTGCGACTTCAACTACCGAGGGAGGATTATTGGTGAGAACCGGAGGTTTGAGAATTCTGACTGGTGGCTTGGAAATTGCTGGAGGCGACTTACTCTCTGTCGGATTGCTTAAAGTTTCCAATACTGGAACTTCTACCATTGCTGGCACTATAGATATTCAATCTACGACTGGAACTTCTACGATTGCGGGAAGTCTTGATATTGCCAAGTCATTAAACATAGGCGGCGCCGTACACTTGCAAATGGCTTCTACGACCAACAACGGAACGACTACTGTGGCTCTTGATTGCTCTTTAGCGCCTCGCGCTACCGTAATCTTTGACAAAGACGGTTCGGGCGTTGTCTATAAGAACTGTTATGGCGGTGATGTACATACTTCAATTATTACCATTCCCAAAACAGACCTCATAAACGGTATTCGTCTTAATTGGCTTGGCATCGTAGACGCAAATGGCGAGTATGGCACAACTTCACCGGTTAGACCTCGTCTGAAGTTCAGAATTGCCACTACAACCATCGGATATATGTCACAAGGAGCGGATAATATCTGTGTCGCTCTCTTTGCCACTACCTCGGATAATATGAGTACCGATGGCTATGTTGAATGCGGCGATACCGGCTATAGAGACCCATACTAAAATGGCTAAAGACACGGGTGAATTATGCGAAATCTGCGGAAGCGAAGAACATTGCGCGCAAACTCATGTTGAAGAAAGCTAAAAAGATATTTCTAATAATCTTTATAGGATTGTTTATTTTTTGGACAAGTTTCAGTCTTCCAGAAATTGCTTTTGCGGCTACGGCAACAGAGGGTTTTGACTATACTGCGACCGAAGGTTTAATTGGAAAAAATGGCGGAAGTAATTTTACTTCGGCTTGGAGTTTTACATCTACGCCCGCTTCGCAAACAGACCCGACAATTACTGCTGATGCTTCCTGTTCAGCTCCTTCATCAGGAAATTGTGTAACAGCAGAAAACACCAATGCAACTTTTGTTTATCGTCAATTTGGAGCTATTACAGCAGGCGGTCGTATTAGTTTTTATTTTAGTAAAGCTACTGAAACTAACAGCGAAGGAAATGCAGTTTTCTTTTGTCCCGATGGTGTCTTTGGACAATTTGATTGTTCAGATGCTGGAGAGCTTTTTTCAATTATAGTAAATAGACCAGGTGCGGGCGGTAGTGTGTTACTTCGTGCTTCAGGCGGAACAGATAATCTTGGTTCTTGGACTGAAAATACATTTCAGCAAGTATTGGTTGATTATGCGGGCGATTTTGGTAGTGGAAAAGGATGTTCTTCAACGCAAGTAACTGCGAGTTTCAATGGCGGCGCTTGGTCTACTTGCAGAACATTAGATACGACTGGCAATGCTGGAACTATTCAATTTAGTGGTGGTTCCTCTGATTCGTTTTGGCTTGATACTCTTTCTATTGATGGTGTTCCTGCTCAAGCAGGACCTGCGACTGCACCAAATAATTCAAGACCTTGGTTATGGATACAACTTTAATGAAGAAAATTATTATTACAACTTTTTTATTATTTCCATTCTTAGCTTTTGCATTGCCAGTGGAATGCCGTGATACCAAAATACAATGCCAAGAACGATGGGATAATAAACAAGAATGCTGGTCTTTAAATAATTCTGCTATTAATAAAATCTACGGCACCGACCCAGCTCAATGCACCGCAAAAGCAATGCTGGAATATAACATCGCCGCCCGTCTGAAACTCGGCTATCCCGAATCAATAAAATTAATCACCAAGTCTGCGGATTTACCCTATGACGCAAAATTGGATTGGTCTACTAGCACTCCAATCGGTTCTGCCGTTCCCGAGGTGAATAGCGAAAGTGGATTTATACCGGCGGGATTATTGGTGGTCATCGGGACTGTGTTATTGGCAATTCTGGGGTGGGTGGGGATTAAGTGGAACGCAGAGCGGAGCGAGATAAAAAGATGATTAATTGGCTTAAAAATATAACCGGGAAAGATTTTGCCGTAATGATAACAAGCGTTGGGGGCGTTTTTTTAGCAGCGTTTTTGTCTTATGTATTATTTAAAATTTTGACTAATGATTTGACCCACATTAACAGTTCAATAGAAAAACAAACCGACATGATTGACAAGTTGGATAAAACTCTTGAAAACAACACGGCGGTTATCAGCACGTTTTTGTTTAACAAGAAATGAAGAAAAAGAATAAAATAAAAATTCGCAAGATTCCCAATCTTGGGTTTATTCCCGATAAGATTGCCGAAGATCATTATGTTCTTGGCGGCGGAGTTAGTCTTGGGGGCCAGATAATCCAGCCCAATGGACAATGGGACAAGGAACTTCCAGTCTTGGAAATTCAGCGGAAGAATTATTTGGAAACATATAACTGTACAGCATTTGGAACTACGAACGCATTAGAGATTTTGCATAAAAAGAAATTCGGAGAAGACACAAATAATTCTGATAGGTTTCTAGGAATTGCGGCTGGCACATTTCCTCCGGGCAATTCACCTCATGCGATTGCACAAGCAGTTCGTCATTCGGGATTGATTTCCGAAGATATGTTACCATTCACGGATAATTTAATTACGCCAGAGATGTATTTCTCGTTCCTTGGGGCAAATCAACAAGATTGTGAAGCGGAAGGTAAAAATTGGCTTACTAGATTCTCCTTCGGCCACGAATGGGTTTTACAAGGCGGAGAGAATCAAAAAGATAGAGAGAATAGATTAAAAACTGCCCTACAGTATTCTCCCGTGGGAATTGCAGTTTTTGCCTGGGCCGAACAGAATGGATTATATATTTCGCAAGGCTCTCCCAATCATTGGGTCTGTTTATTCGGATATGAGGAGAGCGAATACTGGTTAATCTTTGATTCATATGATGCCGGTATCAAGAAATTGGCTTGGGATTTTACTTTCGGACAAGCCAAGAGATTTTCACTTGAGAAAATTATGAAAGAATCTTGGTGGAGGAGATTATTAAGATTTTTGGGATTATGAAACCTGTAAGAATTATTGTTCATACAACCGCTGATTTATATCCATTCAATCAACTGGAGAGAGTAGATAATTGGCACCGACAGTTGGATTTTCCTAAATCTTCACTTGGATATTGGATAGGATATACTTATTTCTTAGAACGAAATGGCAAGGTCATACAGACCCGCACCGATACTGAACAACAAGCCCACGTTCAAGGATATAATTCAGATTCCATTGGAATTGGAGTTGCGGGCAATCACGATTACGAAAGACCGACCCAACTCCAGTTATCAGCCGTTAAAAATTTGATTCTTCATAAAATGACGGAGCATTCAATTTTGCCTGATAATGTTTTTGGTCATAGAAATTTTACGAAATTTAAAACTTGTCCCGGATTGATGTGGCCAGAATCGGAGATTAAACAACTTTTCCAGCCAGATATGTCATATTACAATACCCTGCTTAATTCCCTTAAGGATTTGCTTATGAGATTAAAAGCGGGGAAGATGGGGTCGGCTTCCTCGCCGTGTATAGATATAAATACAAGAAAATGAATACAAAAGAATTTCTAAACAGATTAAAATCTTTTCTATGGCGTCTACTGGGAATGTCGCTCGCGGCGCTTCTGGCATTTGTCAGTGCCAATATAGGATTGCTTGAATTACCGCCAGTTGTGGTGGCAATAATCGGACTTGGCGTTGGAGAATTAACTAAGGTCCTAAACCGAACATTCGCATTGGAAGAAAGAGTGATTGGCGCATTTAGAAAATTGGCGGGTAAGTAACTGGCCCGGAAACTTCCCGACTTCATCGGGAACTCTGGTATCCAATCCAGCGGGCCAGCCATTATGATTATAGAGAAAATTATACAATTCTATTATTGGATTCAGGATTGGTTTCAAGGCAAGCCATTATTAGGAGGTTTGCGCAGTCCGAAGTGGGCTGCTGTGCGGAAAGAATATTTAAGAAAGTTTCCAACCTGTGCAGTCTGTGGACGAAAGGCCGGTTTGATAAGACCATTAAATGTGCATCATTGTGTTATGTTTTCGGTGGATAAAAGTCTTGAATTAAGTCCTGATAATTTGATTACACTTTGTCCCGAACATCATCTTTTTGTCGGACATCTGATGAATTTCAAATCGTTCAATAAAAATGTTCGGGTTGATAGCGAGTTGTGGAGAAATAAGATACTGAATCGTCCCAAATAGCCATTTCTTGCGACAAATCGCCTTAAAAGCGAGGTCTTTAGATGAAACTTGATATAATGCTTGTCTTCAATAAAGGGAGCGTTGTGGGGCGCTTCCTTTATTGGATGCAAACAAAAATCCCTTAACCCGTGAGGACAATTAAGGGAGGTTTTGTGTATCGCTCTTATCTAACGAGCGAATCGTCAGAAGCAGGTTTCGCGCTGCATATTAAGCTGAAGTTTTTGAAAAGATGCCCAGGTCCTGAATTTATTAAAAAATCTTTTATAGAACTGGCAAAAATTCAAGAATTTCTACTGATTTAAGTTTAACACTTATTTGACAATCACGCAATAACCATCTTTCGGCGAGGCCAGACCGGAGTCCGGTCCCACCGTGAAAGTCCAATTTTAACTCTGATTCCGGAAAGAAGTTAAGACTGGGGGTTTATCGCAGGGCTTATCTTTACAAATTAACCCCGCCGAAAGATGATTATTTCAAACTTCTTATCATCCAGTTGTTTATAATATACACAATACAGTTTTTACAATAAGAAGAAAATTCTTTAGCAAAACCCTTATCACATCTTCGGCATTTTCTCCGTTTTTCTTTGTTCATTTTTTTCATTTTATTAATTGGTCTAATCCCCAAAAAAATGAAGCCAGAGAAAGTGTCGCAATTATGATTATCAATAATACAAGAAGGCTAGTTGAACTAAATGTCGTCAATGCGATTACTACAATCCCTATCGCAGGCAACATCGCTAAAATTGGTACAAGTTTTTTCATAAATTATTTTATTTGTTAACCTTTTTCGCTTTCTCAAATGCCTTGCATCCCCTACAAATCGCTTCACTCTCTTCAAAAGCAGTTATATCAAGACTATTTTTACAGGCAGAGCAACGCTTGGTTTGATTGTTATTCATTTCTTTCTTTTGAACTTTGTGATGTCTTTAATTTTTACAGTCAGCCAAGATTCGCAATCAAGGCATACCAGAATAAGTTTTTGTGCGGAGTTTTTCACTAATTCCATTACTCCTATTACCCTAGCTCCCCAGTGGTCGCAGATTTTCTTATGTTTACGTTTTTTCATTATTTCTTCTCTTTAAGTTTGTTAATAATCCAGTTTAACTCTTGTATCCTTTTACCGATGACCTTAGTATTTTCTCCTTTTTCCTGATTACCAGAAGCTTTTTCT
>Ga0209541_10004528_pt1 | contig 24621 bp, 24 predicted proteins | sample RifCSPlowO2_01_FD_184027 | JGI IMG/M metagenome (GOLD analysis project Ga0209541, IMG submission 184027) | Groundwater microbial communities from Rifle, Colorado - Rifle CSP2_plank lowO2_0.1 (SPAdes) (version 2) | ecosystem: Environmental > Aquatic > Deep subsurface > Groundwater | place... | reverse complement strand
AACAGAGAACATTGCGCCAGTGGTTAAAGCGATCATACCCCCACTAGCCCCCGATCAGATCCCGCATCAAGTGCGGGATGGTTCTGCTAAAGCTGTTGCAGATGAGATCAAGCGAGAAGTAACAACCCCAGAATTACCCGCACATCTGCAAAGTCCACCTAAACTAAAGATTGAGGCACCGAAACCTGGATCTGTCCCGGAAAAAGATCGCCACCCGCCCGAACGTTCCGTTCAGGAACGGGCAGGCGCGACTGCCCAGATTAGTCCTTTGCCAGAAAAGCAGTCGCTCGCGATGGGGTTAGAAAAAAAGCCAGTTGCTGCGCCAAGACCAGTCTTTCAACCAAGAGTTAACGCGACGCCGCCGTTATTGTTTTCCTTGGACAAGATTCAGTCCATTGATGATCTGACTAAAATTGAGCTTGCGAATTTAAGACAAGGCCCGCCGTTGTCCCAGACCCAAATCATCAAGTCCAAAGTCATTGATCTTGTCAAAGCCAACGAAATTTTACCATACTATGTCATCAATGCATTTGAACAAAGTCCGCTGTATAAAGCATACCTCGATCATGGCCAAGCATTAGTTTCTGGTTTGGAGACTTATGACATGTCGCAAGCCGAGTTTGAAGCGATCGCGGATCTGAAGAATCAGTTGGGACAGCTGTAGGGAGGTTGGAGGTCGTAGTGAGTAGGTTTTAGGGAGAACCCATTGTGGTTCTTTTATATTTTCTTTGCTAAACTTGAATAATATTAATCGACCATTGCGAGGAGTCGTTCTATTTTTAGGAATTACTCTGGGCGGCAACGTGGCAATCTCTCTTGGGAGGGATCGCCACGTCGGCCCGTGGCCTCCTCGCGATGGGAAACAAAATGCTCAAGATTGTAATAGACACTAATGTTTTAATAGACGGGTCAAATGACTCCCACCACTATGCCAACCGGATCATTGATTTAGTGATCAGTGGCAATGTTCAAGCTTATGCGAACAAACGCACGCTTCGAGAAAATAAGTTTTTAGTTTTTCAAAAAATCACTGACCCCGGGTATCTAAAAAAACTGGAATACTTCTTTGATTTAGTGCAACCAGTTGAAAATACCAAGCGGATAAATGTCGTAGAGGATTCGGAAGACAATAAAATCTTGGAATCTGCGGTTGCCGCTCACGCAGACTTTCTGATTACTTCGGATCAACATTTACTAAAATTGAAAAAATATCAAGGTGTGAAAATTGTACGTCCGGAGGCATTTTGGCAGGAATGGGAAGAGGAAGGAGAAAGTGGCTGGTTAAAGTGGTTGAAAAATTTTATAATAAAAACCTAGCCCATTGCGAGGAGTCCCGATTTATCGGGACGACGTGGCAATCTCTCTTGTGAAGGATCGCCACCCGCCCGAACGTTCCGTTCAGGAACGGGCAGGCGCGACTGCCCAAGGTTAAGTTTAATATATAAAGCAGTCGCTCGCGATGGTTTTTGGGCTTTTTGATTACTTTACAACTTTGTGGTATAATATTCAAGTCTTGAAACATGAAGCATGCAGCTTGAAACAGAAAAAATAAGCCAAAAACAAACTTTCCATGAGCAGTTACGCGACAAGATGGACGAATTAGCTCATTTAGTTTATGCATGTTCTAGAAACTTTCCGCGAGAAGAGTTATTTGGACTTACTTCGCAGCTTCGGAGGGCGGCACTGTCGATTATTTTAAACTATATTGAGGGGTATGCTCGTATCAAAGACAAGGTGCATAAGAATTTCCTGGAAATTTCTTATGGTTCCCTAAAAGAAACTCAGTATCTATTAGAATTTTCAAACAGAGAAAAATATATATCCGAAGCCGATTATAAAAATACTAGTAAGTTAGCTGATGATATCGGTGCAATGCTTTGGGGCATACTTCGCAAGTTTTAAGTTTCAAGATCTAAGTTTCAAGATCACCATGCAATACGCGCTGCCACAATTTACGGATGTTGAAGACAAGTTAATCGGCCCGTTAACGCTGAAGCAGTTTTTATTCCTGTTTGCAACCGGTCTGGTTATTTTGTTTTTCTACTCTTTGCTTAAATTTTCTATCTTCTTCTTTTTCTTTTCCCTGCCAGTCCTCGCAGTTGGCGTGGGATTATCTTTCGGCGCGTTGAACGGCCGGCCACTATATGCTTATATCGGGACGTTTATTAATTACGCGACCCGCCCGCAAGTCAGGGTTTTTAAACGGGAAGAGCCCAACGTTTCCACAAGTGTAAAAAAAGCCGAACCTGCTGTGGTTCAAACCGCGACGTCAGCGCAAACCGAGAGCCGACTGAAAAAATTGGCATATATTTTAGATCAAAGACCCAAAGATTTAGATAATGGCTAAAAAGGAAATGCAGTCAAACATGTCAGGGTCTAAACCCACTGCTTCCACACAGCAGTATTTGGATATTGCCGAAATTAAGCAGGGGACGATCGTCATGCGCGACGGATCTTTGCGCGCTGTTCTGGTCGTTTCATCCACGAATTTTTCTCTCAAAAGCGCGGATGAACAAAACGCGTTGATTTCGGCTTACCAGAGTTTTCTGAATGCTTTGGAATTCCCAATTCAAATTCTCTTGCAGTCACGCAAGTTGGATATTAATTCTTACTTAGATCGGTTGCGCGCGATTCAACAACAACAGACCAATGAACTCCTTCGGATGCAGACGCAAGAATATATTGAGTACATTGGCAAGTTAATTGAGTTTGCTTCCATTATGAATAAAACTTTTTATGTTATCGTGCCTTTGTCCAGCGGGGCTGCTAAACAAGGATTTCTTTCAGGACTTTCCAATTTATTTAATCCCGCTACCCAAATTTCCGGAAAAGATAAAGAGTTTGATCGCGCGCGGGAAGATTTATATAAGCGAGTTTCCCAAGTTTCTTTATCTTTGGGTTCCATGGGACTTAAAACCCTGCTTCTGACCACGGAAGAACTTTTGGAACTCATGTATAATAGTTATAATTTGAACACTGCGACGCCGATTAAAATTAAAAATATTGAAGACTTAGATCTGGCAAAATAATGGCGAATAAACAAGAAGATCCAAACCGAGCGCTGCAGCACGAACTGGTGCAGAAAGAACGTGAGTATAAGCAAGGATTAAATACTTTGCGGGATTTGATCGCACCTTCGGCTTTTCGAGTTAATCAAAACTACGTGGAAGTTTCGGGTAAACTGGCACGGTCATTTTTCATCTTGTCTTACCCGAGATTTGTCTCCACCGACTGGCTTTCGCCAATCATTAATCTCGACGCGCCCATGGACATGGCGATGTATATTTATCCTATGGAAACAGCGGAGATCATGAAGAAGTTGAAAAACAAAGTCGGGCAATTGGAATCCAGCATGCGCATGGGACAGGAGAAGGGTAACGTGCGTGATCCCATGATGGAGACAGCATTTCAGGATACGGAAGCGCTCCGCAATCGCTTACAGCAAGGGACAGAAAGATATTTCCGTTTTTCAATTTATTTTACGATTTATGCGAATGATAATAAAGAACTGGATCAATACGCCGCAACGCTGGAATCAATTTTGGGATCGAAACTTATTATTGCTAAACCGGCCGTGCTGCAAATGGAACAAGGTTTTAATTCCACCCTGCCTTTAGGTAACGACGAGCTGGCGATCGCGACTAATATGAACACCGAACCGTTGTCTACGACGTTTCCTTTCGTGTCGTCCGAGCTAACGAGCAATGACGGGATTCTTTATGGCATTAATCGGCACAACAATAGTTTAATCTTGTTTGATCGGTTTGAGATGGAAAATGCCAATTCCGTGGTGTTTGCCAAATCCGGTTCCGGGAAAAGTTATGCCGTGAAATTGGAAATTATCCGGTCCATGATGTTGGGGACAGATGTGATCGTGATTGATCCGGAGAACGAGTACAAACATTTATCCGAAGCGGTTGGTGGATCGTTCTTGAATATTTCGTTGAATTCCGAATCCCGAGTGAATCCTTTTGATTTGCCGCGCGGGATTGAAGGTGAGACCAATGAAGATATTTTACGCTCGTCGGTTGTAAATTTGCTGGGGCTTATGAATTTAATGCTTGGTAAACTGGATCCGACCGAAGAATCTATCATGGATCGCGCAATCTGGGAAACCTACGCGAAAAAAGATATTACAGCCAATGCGGATTTTTCCAATATTGAGCCGCCGATTATGCAGGATCTGGTGGATATTTTGGGAGGCCTGGTGGGTGGCGAAAGCCTGGCCCAACGATTAACCAAATATACCCAAGGGACTTTTTCCGGGATTTTTAACCAGTCGAGTAATCTGAATTTGAACAATCAGCTGGTGGTCTTTTCCATCCGAGATTTGGAAGATTCCCTTCGACCAATCGCGATTTATGTGATTTTAAATTATATTTGGAACGTGGTGCGAGCCACGCTCAAAAAGCGGATTTTGGTGATTGATGAAGCCTGGTGGATGATGCAGCACGACGATTCAGCCAAGTTCTTGTTCGGCATTGCCAAGCGCGCGAGAAAATATTATTTGGGAGTGACGACCATTACCCAGGATGTTTCGGATTTTTTGCAGAGCTCCTATGGCAAGCCGATTGTCACTAATTCCTCGATTCAACTTCTGCTAAAGCAAAGCCCGGCCGCGATTGATCTCATCACCCAAACTTTTTTCCTCACCGAAGGCGAGAAATATCTGCTGTTGGAATCAGACGTCGGGGAAGGCATCTTCTTTGCGGGCCTCAAGCACGTCGCGATCAAGATTGTGGCGTCCTACATGGAAGATCAGATTATTACCACGGATCCGAAGCGCGCGCTGGAAATAGAGGAAGCCAAGAAAGAATTGCAAGCCCAACAAAATGCCCAGTAATACAACTTCGATGCTTTTGCAAATAATGGTTTTTGATAAACAGACGTAAATCTCTATGATTTTAGATAATATTAAACTAATGGCTTTGTCGTTGCGTAAAAGCAAACTCAAAAACCATTATCGAAGTTGATATACTGGGATGGATAATCTAGACGAAGAGTTACTGGCTAGAGCAGAGGAGGAGCAAGCGCGTCGACAACAGCTTGAGCAAGAGAAACTTCAAGAACGCAGGCAGCAACAACCAGGAGCAGCAAGTCAGCTAGCAGATGTCGCAAAAGATCAAGCGAAGCAGTATGTAAAAAAAGAAGCTTATGCGGCCGCATCCTCGTTTCTCGTGTCGACAGCTCCGATCTGGGGACCAGCCCTTGCTATTATCGCTGGCGTAGGTTTAGTGCTTGGTCTCGTAGTATTTATTTTTTCCGTCATGGTGGCCGGATGCAACCAAGGAGGCGTCAAGGGGGCTGCGATAAAAGTTGCCAGTTGGGTCTTACCAGGGAATATTTGCGAAATGTTGGCGATTGATGATTCAGCCTCCCCAGGCGGCAGTTCGGGCGGGGGAGATAGTAGTGAATCTTCTGGAACTGCTGGTTTTGTCAGTTTAATTGGTGTCGTCAACGTGGACAGTCAAACTTCTGATCCGCGTGTAAGAGCTTGTATGCTGCCCAAAGTTCAGGAATTGTTTACTTTCGCTTCCGACGCGGGGTTGACCATTACGATTACTGGCGCGTATCGGACGGAAATGACCGCGAGCGGTACTCCCTCTGCCCACAGTCGCGGTGAAGCGGTAGACGTCGCTCTTCGTGCCCCGCCCATACCCTGGGATCAGAATACGCATAGCCTACCCGCCGGATTTGCCGGGGATTCCCGGATCGCGCAACTGGTGCAAATCGGCAAGAGTGTAGGATTTGTGCCACCGACCGGAGATACACTGGACGAATATAATAATCCGGCACCGAATGCCACCGGCGGGCACGTGCACGTAGAATTTAACCGCACATCAGCTGGTAGTTATTGTGATGGTACAGCAGTTTAAATAAAAAATATGAACAGAAGATTAGTTATCATCATTATTGTTCTCATAATTATTTTATCAGGAGTTGCTGGCGTGTTGTTTTGGGCGGTGCAAAAACAAAATCAAACGCCGCCACCAGAAACATCCCAGCCGGTAATCGAGAAAGTCTTGGATGAAATCACGATTTCGCCCGTGGCTTCTTTTGATGGCAATGCCATTTGGTATTTTAATGCCGAAGGCCGCTTGTTTCGAGTGAACCTGGATGGTTCGGGAATTTCCGAATTCCCCCTGCCGCAGTTGGATGAAAACCGGCTGCGCCGGATCCTTTGGCCCAAAACCGGCTCGGATTTTATTGCGGTTACCGGAAGCGGGGGCAATGAAATCAAAAGTTTTTATGATAGCGTTTTAAAAAATTATCTAAAGTTGCCGGAAAACATCCAAAGTTTAGACTGGCTGCCCGATTCCAAGCGCGTGGTTTATATTTGGAAGTCCTCGGATAATGTTAGCCAGCAGTTGGTCATGGCAGACGGGGACGGTTCCGGCTACACACCGGTGAAAGACGTATTCTGGCCTGATTTGATCGTGAAAGCCGGGCCGGACGGCAAAACTGTGCTTATGTACCGCGCCACCGTGCCAGGGGAGACGAACAAGATTTATGATATTAATTTGGATACCGGTGTAATCAAGACGACTCTTGAGGCGGGAAAAAATACCGGTGCTGTTTGGCTGCCACTTGGTTCAAAATTTATTTTTGCCCAGCGTTCGGTCACCGCATTTCCGAAATTGTTCCTGTATGATTTTATCACCCGTCAGGCCACAGACCTAGATTTGAGTACGAATCTGGATAAGATTACTTTTGATAAAGACGGCAAATACCTCTATGCCGCAGTACCCAAACCAGACAACTCTTCGGATAACTTTATCCGAGTTGATCTTGCAACTTTCCAAAAAGAAACTTATTTCGAACCGACAGAGTCTGTACATGGCGTCAATTTGCTAATGCTTGGCAGTCAGCTTTACTTTGTAAACAGCCAGGACCAGAAACTTTATACCATAAGTAAATAATAACCACGTGGTTAACTACGTAGTAAAGTACTGACTAAAGTAATTACTTTAGTCATGAGCAAAAAAAAGCCAGATGTGTGGGATACATCTGGCAGTAATCGAGCCGAGTGGCTCGTCTTTCAACGTGCCACTCGGCAGTCACCTTCGGTAGGAGTGTGGCCTTCCCATTGGTCATCGGGAGGTAAGGTTGTTCTCTCTCCTCAGGTAACGTCTTAAAAGTCTAAAGCACAGAATTGACCATCTTTCCCCTTTTTCTGTCCTTCAGGCCATTAAGGTTTCTTGCGTTGCTACGACTCCGACCCGATCACGTCTTTGGCCTTCTCCATGGCCGCTTCAAGCAGGGATCTGCTGTCTTCGTCAACGGCAATTTCAGCCGTTGGATACCAGACACGTTTGCCGTTGCTCACACGAACCAAGAAGCCATTGATTCTGGGGTTCGCCCCAACTATGGCCACTGGTTCCGTTCCTTGCAAGGCGGAGATAGACTCGCCAAACAAGAAACAGTTGAGATGGGCTGATTCTTCGGAAATACGACCTTGAAGATTCTGGTTGGACATTGCATGTCTCCAAAACGGTTAATCTGAGGGTGGATGACAGCAATGCGGTTAAGGGGGACGACATTTCACGACGCCTCCGATCGACGAAACGGACGTTGATCTTACGACGGACGAGCCGTCGGTTTACTGAACACGTATGGGACAAGGCCGGCGATACGCTCGAATCGGTCCCTGGGCATCTGCGCGATGTGGTCTTTGAGCTGTTGCTCATTCATGACACCACTTCTGCAGAGTTCACCCTTGAAGGTGGCCAATTGTTTGCGTAGCTTCCGACTGAGTCCATCCGCGTTCTGTGTCATAGACTTTCCCTCCTGAAAGTTGTGGACGAACGGTTTAACTAAGTCAGTTTACTAAATAAAAAAAGCTCGGTCAAGGTCGCATTTGCGAGGAGGCGCTTTATTCTTAGAGTTAGTCTGGGCGCTGACGAAGCAATCTATCCCAGGGTTAGACTGCCACGCGACTGCTCAGACTAACACTTAATAATAAGGCAGTCGCTCGCAGATGCGACAGCTAAGCTATTCCAAATGCACAAGAGGCTGTTGGTCCAGTTTCTGTTTTAAAAGGGGATAGTTTTTTAGGCTAACGTCCTGATTTAGTAGTGTTTCGGCATAGCTTCGCGATCGTTCCACCAAATCCAAATTATTTAAATTGGCAATCCGAAAGTCATATCCGGATTGTTTCGTGCCATAAAGATCGCCCGAGCCTCGGATTTGTAGATCTTTTTCGGCCAACTCAAAGCCATCGGAACTTTCAACTAGCGCTTGCAAGCGCGGATTATTCAAAACCTGCGGATCATCCGAAAAAAGCAAACAATAGGACTTGTGCTCACTTCGGCCTACTCGCCCCCGGAATTGATGCAGCTGGGCTAGGCCAAACCGCTCCGCGCCTTCAATCATCATGACCGATGTATTGGGCACATCCACGCCAACTTCGATCACGGATGTGGAAACTAGAATATTAATTTGATTGTCCTTAAAAGCTTGCATAACCATTTCTTTTTCGGATGGCTTAAGCTTGCCGTGCAGGAGGCCGACTTCAAATTGTGGAAAAATTTCATTCGCTAGTTTTTGATATTCTTGGGTTGCTGATTTGACTCCCAGTTTGTCCGACCCGCCCGAACGACTGATGTCGTTCAGTCGGGCGGGCTCTTCAATGAGGGGGCAAATTACAAATACTTGCCTACCGCCAGCAATTTGTTTGGCAATAAATTCATAAGCTTTGGTCCGGTTGGCTTCGGCCACGATTTTGGTAATAATTTTTTGGCGGCCAGCTGGTGATTCCTTGAGCCTGGATAAATCCAAATCGCCATACAAAGTTAAGGCCAGGGTCCGTGGAATTGGTGTGGCGGACATGGTTAACAGATGAGCGTTGTTGACTTGTTTTAAAATTGAACGCTGTTCTACTCCAAAGCGATGTTGTTCATCAATGACAATTAAGGCAAGGTTTCGAAATTTCACTTGTTTTTCGAGCAGCGCATGCGTGCCGACGGCAATTTGTCCAATCTCGGTTTTATGGTTGGAAGTGTGTAGCGAAATGTTAATCTCATCATTTTTGAAAAGTTGCATCAGGCTGGTATAATGTTGCAGTGCTAAAATTTCTGTTGGGGCCAGCAACGCTGCCTGCAAGCCATTTTTCGCAATCAGCCACATGGTCAGAGCCGCGATTATGGTTTTACCACTGCCCACATCTCCTTCCAGGAGGCGATTAGCAGGGAAAGGCTTCTGAAAATCAGAAATAATTTCTTTGAGCGCTTGTCTCTGACCAGCGGTTAGTTCAAACGGCAAGGTTTTGATTTTTTGTTCCAAATCCACAGCGAGGTTGATTGCATGGATGTGTTTATGTTCGCGGGTTTTTTTGGATTGCAAGACCCGCAGTTGTGTTTGGAATATTTCATCAAAAGCCAAGCGGTTCTGCGCTTGCGTCAAAGCGGGTAGATCTTGTGGAAAATGAAATGTTTTGATGGCTTTATTTTCATCTAGCAATCCCTCGTCTTTAATGATCTCGCTTGGCAGGTATTCAGGAATAACAATTTTGTCCAAATAAGTTTTTATTATTGACCGCAACTGTTTTTGGGTGAGGTTGGCGGTTAGGGGATACAGGGGGACCAGCCGCGAGGTATGGATTTGCTCAAGTTTTTCCTGCTCATATACCGGGTTTTGGAGTTGCAATTTGTTCTTGGTGACGCTGACTTTCCCGGAGAAAATAAAGGATTCGTTTTTCTTTAAGACCTTGGTTAAAAATGGTTGGTTAAACCAAACGCAAAGAATGCTACCGGTATCGTCTTCCACGAGCGCATGCGTGAGGGTAAACCTCCGGACCTTCGTTCGAAAAGTTTTTACATCCAGAATCCTTCCTTTGATATTGGCTTGGTCTGCTAGTTTTAAATCCGCAATGAAAGTGAATTTCGACAGATCCTGATGAGTTCTTGGGAAATAAAAAAGCAAATCGGAAAGGGTACTGATTCCCAATCTTTTTAAAAGTTTGGCCCTTGCTGGCCCGACTAGGTAAAGTTCTTCAATTGGGGTTTTTAGGTCAAACATGATAATAAGATTATAGCAAAATTAAAACGGCAATCTGTGCCGCCTTATTTTCTGGTGCTCTCGGTTGGAATCGAACCAACATTACAAGCTCCGCAAGCTTGAGTCCTATCCATTGAACGACGAGAGCTTTATTATTAGGGTATTTTACTCCGACGCTCGACTTTTGTCGAGGTCGGAGCCCCGACCGAAGCGTCGGGGTCAAATCTGCAGGGTTCTGGCCAGAGTTTCAGTCACTGATTCATTGCGGTCCAAATCCTCGGGCAGGTACTGTTTGAGAAACCATCTTAACTCCACCGGATCCTGATGGTTCAGCTGAAATGTAATCCGGTTGTTTAAATACGCGGCAGTTTCAAAGTTTAGAATCTTGACCCGCGGAGGATTGTAAATGATCCAAAAAGTTTTGATAATCTTGTAAGGATACAGAACATTATTAGCCACAAGTCCGGTCTTAGTCGCTTGGTAAGTTATGGTTTGCGGTTTTTGTACGCTTAAGATTAAGACCGAAACGATCATGATAGAAAACGTGACGATCATAATTAAACTATGGTTATAGATCCCAAATAAGATCAAGGCCAGTCCGACCAGACCAAAGAGCAGATACCAGACAGGCGCTCGGGTAGTGTGCTCGCGGTCCGGCGCTTCCCATGTTAAGTTATCCGGGGTTTTGTTTTTCATAATTTCTGGCGGAAGCGAGAGGATTCGAACCTCTGAAGGGCTTTCACCCTTGACGGTTTTCAAGACCGTTCCCTTAAACCACTCGGGCACGCTTCCACAACGATATTATAACAGAAAAGGCCACGATTTTCATCATGGCCCTTCCCGCATATGAGTTTCTTTCCTTTTAGGAATTAATTATGGCCTGCCCCGTAGTGAACCGAAGGTTCTACTATCGGAGTTACACATAATTAGCAAAAAGTTATTCCGCTTGCTGTGTCTCTGTGGCACTTTCGGTCTTTGTGTCAGGATCAGTAATTATCGGATCATCATTTTTCTCAATCTCCTTGGTTGATTGCAAGGCCTTTTCCAGCTCAATTTTTACTTCTCCTTCACTGTGGATTGAGGCAATATACAATTTATTTGATAAATCAGCAAGTTTGTCTGCAACTTGCGCTTTGGGTTGTTTTCCCGCGGCTTTGGCCGCTGCCCTGGTGCTTTTTTGTAAATCCTGCACTGTGTCGGCCACGATTTTTTGTGCCTCTTGGGCGGAAATCTGGCCATCCTGCTGCTGCTGAATCACCTGCTGGAGTTCGTCGAGTCGGTTGTTGGCAAATTTAATCTGCAGGTTGGTCTTTTCATTTTCTGGGGCAAGTTTCAATTGTGCGCTTTCCACAATTTTTTTCAGAGGATAAATCGCCTGACCAGGCACACTATTTAGGGCAGCAACCGCAGTACCCAAAGTTAGACTGACCACAATCAGGATGCCACCTAAAGCGCCAGCACCAATCCGAACGGCTTGCGGCAGCCAGGTAATCCCAAACCAACCATGGGGCGCCACTTCCATCTTCGGCAGAGCGATTCGATCCAGGACCTGATTTTTTACACGCAAGAGGTCTGCGTGGGGGACGGCGGTCCTCGGGAAATTATCCAGTTGCGAAAGCAGGGTCACGAGTGGAGAAATTTTCCGATTTGTTTTGTAAACCGAAATATCACCGTCGTTTTTCAGACAGTTGCTGATTTCGTCAATTAGTTTTTCGTAATCCGGATTCTCTGACATTATTTTTCCTTAAGTAATTCTTTAAGTTTTAAAATTGCCCGATGCTGGAGCACACGGATCGCCCCTTCGGTTTTACCAAGCACGTAAGCGATCTCTTCGCTAGTCAAATCTTCAAAGAAACGATATTTGATGACTTCCCGCTGATCTTCCGGCAACTGACTTAAAACTTCCAAGATCTTTTTCTGTTGGAGATTTAAGTTGATGATATCAACCGGGCTGACTTGGTCTTCCAAAGTTTCCTCCACATCTGCGAGAGGAACCAGATCTTTTTTGATGCGATAATAATCAATGATGTTGTTCTTGGCAATCTGGTACAGCCAGCCGGACAAAGCCTGCGGGGTATTGATTTGATTGATTTTTTGCCAGGCTTTGACAAAAGTATCAGAAAGAATATCTTCGGCCACCTCTTTGTGGCTGACTCGGAAGTAGATAAAACGGTAAATCTTCTCGGAGAAGTGTTCGTAAATAAGGCCGAACGCTTCGGAATCGCCGTTTTGGGCTTTTTGCAATATGCGTTTTAACTCTTCTTCAGTCATAGGCTAAGACGAATTAGTCAATCAAGTGTTACAAGCCCCAGTAGTAGAAGTTTTATTGCCTAATCGGCAAAAAATGATAAAAACTTCACTACTGGGCGAGAGGCTTTATTTTACCATAAAGAGCTACTAATAAAAAAAGCCCTTTTAAAGGGACATTTCTCTTGGCGGAGAGGGTGGGATTCGAACCCACGGGACGGCTATTAACCGTCGCAGGTTAGCAACCTGCTGCCTTAAGCCGCTCGGCCACCTCTCCGCGTCGCAATTTTCAGATCTACGTGTCCGTTGATCAACGGCCGCTTTAGTCTTCTGTTGCTCCTTGCAGCAAAAATTCGTGCTCGGCCTGACGGCCTGCGCACCTAATTTTAGCTGGTTGAAAAACCAACACAAGCTAATTTTAACTAGAAATTGCCACAGCCGTCAATTTATCCGTGCGCAGAGGTTAAGATCCAGACTTCGGCGGCCTTGCCACGTTTAAGTAGTTTAGCAAGCTCATTGGCTGTAGATCCGGAAGTAACCACATCATCCACCAGTAGGATTTTTTTATTTTCAGGGTTCCCGGACAGTTCAAAAGCGTTTTCGATATTCTTTTTTCGTGCCTCCGCATTGAGAGTTGTTTGGGGCTTCGTGAACTTATGACGTCTGACCAATTGATCCTGGAGTGGGATATTTAAGTGTTCGGAAAGCGTTTGCGACAAGAGTAGCGCTTGGTTAAATCCTCGCCAGTTATGGCGACGGGTATGCAAGGGGATTGGCACAATGATGAAATCCTGAAAGTACTCGGATAAATTTTGACTCTTGATGGCTTCGACCAGAAGTTCCGACAGGGGAACGGCAAGATCAGAAACAAAGTTATATTTGAAAGTTTCGATGATTTTTTGCACGTCCCGATTTTTATAATCAAGCGCCGCGATGGCACCATCAACAGAATTTTTAGTTCGACACTCCGGATGGGTTTTGCCGAAAGGTGAGGGTTTCTGGCAAACTAGACATTTTTGTTTTGCCAGCCGGGCTAATTTATCATGACATTTTTGGCACAGATATGTTCCATCAACGCTGCAAACCAGGCAAGCAATCGGAAAAACTAGGTCAAGAATTGCCTGGCCTAGTTTTTTGAAAAGTTTGGTTATGCCTATTGTGTCCATCGCGAGCGACTGCTATTAGCAAGCAAGGGTTAGATATTGGCAGTCGCGTGGCGATCTAACCTTTGGATCAGATTGCTTCGTCGCCGCACAGATCAATTCTTTACTGACAAAAAGCGGCTCCTCGCAATGGGTGCCCTTAGGCTCTGGCTAATTCCACCTGTTTAATTTGGATTTCGCCGCCGACAAGACTGATTTTAATTTCCGACATTTCCGCAACCTCGCCACTGATAATTTTTTCTGCCAGTGGATCTTCGATCAGCTCTTGCAGTTTGCGGCGAATAAGCCGAGCACCTTGCAGGGGATCATAGCTTGTGTCCGCTAAGGTTTTGACCACTTCTTTGTCGTAGCTTAAGGCAATGCTTTGCTGTTTCATCATCCGTTCAATAAAATAATTAAGTTCCATACCGGCAATTTTTTTAATCTCTTCCATTCCCAAGGGGCGGAAAACTACGATTTTATCTATGCGGTTTAGGAGTTCCGGCCGCATGGTTTGTTTTAAGGATGAAAGTACATTGTCTTTCACGCGGTCGTATTCTTCATCAGCTTTTTTTCGTTCGTCGAGATTTACAAACCCGAAACTTCCGGCCGATTTGGTCAGATCACCCATGCCAATGTTGGAAGTCATAATGATGACCGTGTTGCGGAAATTAATCCGTTTGCCGGCAGCGTCCGTCAGTTCGCCTTCTTCCATGATTTGTAGCAGAATGTTAAACACATCCGGATGGGCTTTTTCAATTTCATCAAACAAAATCACGGCATAGGGTTTTTTGCGGATTTCTTCGGTTAATCTGCCGCCTTCCTCGTACCCGACATAGCCGGCGGGCGCGCCGATTAAACGCGCGACATTATGCCGTTCCATAAATTCCGACATGTCTACGCGAATCAAGGCGTCTTTATTTTCAAACACTTCCTCGGCTAAAGCTTTAGCAGTTTCGGTTTTACCAACCCCGGTAGGACCCAAAAACAAGAACGAAGCAATTGGGCGACGAGGAGAAGCAATGCCAGCCCGAGCCCTTCTAATGGCTGACGAAATAAGTTTGATGGCTTCGTCTTGCCCCACAATTCTGGCCTGCAAGATTTTTTCCAGTCCAATAAGTTTTTTGGATTCAGATTTTAAGAGTTTGTTCAGAGGAATTTTCGTGATATTGGAAACTGTGCGGCCAATGTCCTCGGCCGTAATCTGCATCATCTGGCCGCCCTTGCGGTTCAGAGTTTTTTGGTAGTCAAATTTTTGTTTTTTGAGTTTATCCTCCAGAGATTTTAAGTGTAGGGCGGTGGTAAAATCTTGCAGCATCACGGCTTTGGTTTTTTCTTCTTCCATGTGCCTAAGTTCGGTTTCAATTTTTTTCACTACCCGGACGTTGCGGGTTTTGGTGTTCATGGTTTTGGTGTGCGCTGCGGTTTCGTCAATCAAATCAAGCGCTTTATCAGGCAAAAAGCGATCAGTCAGATAGCGCGTGGAAAGCTCAACCGCGGCTTTGATCGCATCATCGGTAATTTCAACATTATGATGCCGTTCGTAGTTTTCACGCAGGCCGGTTAAAATCTCAATTGATTCTTCGTTAGACGGTTCTTCCACTAAAATTGGCTGGAAACGCCGCTCTAAGGCCGCGTCGTGTTCAATATGCTTCTTGTATTCAGTCAGGGTGGTTGCGCCAATGACCCGGATTTCGCCGCGGGCCAGCGCGGGTTTTAAAATATTAGCGGCATCCAGGGAACCGGTGGTCGCACCTGCTCCCACAATGGTATGCAACTCGTCAATAAAAATAATGATATTGGGATTGTCTTTAACCTCATCAATAACTTGTTTTAAGCGTTGCTCAAATTCCCCACGGAACATGGAACCGGCCACCACCAACGCCATATCTAGATTGAGAATTTTTTTATCAATTAAAGTATCCGGCACTTCTTGTTTGGCAATGGCCAAAGCCAGGCCTTCCACAATCGCGGTTTTGCCAACTCCCGGTTCACCGATCAACACCGGATTATTTTTCGTGCGGCGATTTAAGATGGCGATTAATCGTTCAATTTCCGCTTTGCGGCCGATCACTGGATCAATTTTGCCTTTGAGCGCTTTTTTGGAAAGATCAGTTGTAAAGTAATCCAAAGCTGGGGTTTTGGAATTTTTTTCCGTAACGGGTGGCAATTCTGCCTGCTCATCTACATTCAGAAGATCAGGGAAGCGCGAAACGTTTTCAAAAATGGCCAAAAGATTTTTCCGAAGCTCATTGACGGAAACTTTGAAACCCAAAAGAATGGACTTGGCTTCATCCGAATCCATGTCGCAAATGCCATATAGGAAATGTTCCGTGCCGATAAATTGATACTGGTACTTGTGTGCCACGATCGCAGCTTTTTCAATGACTTCACGGAGGTTGTTGGAAAGTTTAGGCTGCCATTTATCGGAAGTGTGGTTTTCGTTCATGCGAACAATCTCATGTTTGATAGTTTCCGCACTGACTCGGTTCTTCAGCAGAATTTCCGACGCAAACGAGGCTTTTTCTTCCACAATCCCAAACAGCAGATGCTCTGTGCCGATGTGATCGTGGCGCCAATCCTCGGAAATACGCTGCGAAGTAATCAGAGCATTCTTGGCTCGAGAGGATAATCGTTCTAAAATGAAAGAAAAATGGTTCATAGTGGTTTATACTATAGTTATTGCCAAAGGAGCGAACTGATCAAGACGATTAGTCTTGATCCAATGTGAGCGACTGAAGGCAATATGTAGGCTTTAGCCTACATATATTATACCATTTAAGTCAAGTATTATGAATGCTTACGAGAAAGCCACAAGTTTAATTAAAATAAGACCGCATTTTTCAGGCGAATTGGCCAAAAAGTTGAGTTTGCGCGGGTTTTCCAAACTAGATATAGAAAAAGTTATCAACCAATTGACCGAGGAAGGACTCTTGGATGACTCGCAGTTTGCCCAAATCTATTTGGACAATTTGATCAAATATAAAACTTTTGGTTTCTATGGCTTGAAAGCTAAACTCATGCAACGGGGGATTGCCAATAGCGATGCTGAAGTTTTGTTGAAGGAAAAATTATCGATGAAGGATGAAAAAAAAATTGCCGAAAGATTCCTAGAGAAAGAAAAAGAGCCAAACAAATTAAAGCTGGCACAAAAACTTTCCAGAAAAGGATTCCGAACAGAAATTATAAGTTCATTCCTTCAAGACGTTTGATTCGTTCGTCAATTGGCGGGTGGGTTTGGAAAAGATTGGCAAACCAACCAATCTTATCTTTTTGCTCAATATGTTCTTTCAGCGGATTAACAATGTACATATGTGCTGTGGCTTTGTTCGCTACTTCCAGGGGTTCATGATCAGCCGCGATTTTTTGCAAAGCGGCGGACAATCCTTGCGGATACCGGGTCAGTAGCGCGCCAGAAGCATCTGCCAGAAATTCTCGTTTTCTGGAAATCGCCAGCTGGATCACGGTTGCGGCAAGCGGGGAGAGCAGAGCAAAGATAAGACCAATCAACATGATGATTGCACCTTCTTTGCCTCGTCTGCGGCCACGAAAGGAAATCCGAAGCATCCAATCTGATAACAAAGCCACGATCCCGACCAGCACGACGATGATGGTAGTTAAGCGAATATCGTAATTGCCAATGTGCGAAAGCTCGTGCGCCATGACACCTTCTAGTTCCGGTTTCGTCAGTTTCTGTCGCAGACCGGTCGTAATTGCCACGACCGCATGTTTCGGGTCTCGGCCGGTTGCGAAGGCATTGGGCGCTGTATCGTCAATCAAATAAACCTTAGGCGTCGGCAGGCCCGCAGCAATACTTAGATTTTCTACTGTCCGGTAAAGATCAGGATCATCAGTTTTTTTGATTTCTTTGGCATGTGACATCGACAACACGATTTTGTCCGAATAGTAGTAACTGGTAAGGCTCATAAGCACGGAAACAATCACCGCCACAGGTAAAAGCCCGGGTGCTTCCAATTGCATGGAGAAAACCCAGCCCAGGGCAATGATGAGCACCAGAAAGCAAGTAATCAGCAGCGCGGTTTTTTGTTTGTTCGAAGAGATTTCCGAGTAGATCATTAGAACTGGACGTTCACCGGCTGACCTTCCGGACCTTTCTCGTCAATGTCAAAGAAAGTTTTAGCTGTAAAGCCCAGCATCTGCGCAAACATATTTGTCGGGAAAGTTTGCAGTTTGGTGTTGTAGTCTCGAACATTGCCGTTGTAGAATCTGCGGGCGGCCTGGATTTTATCTTCCGTGTCAGTTAGGTCTGATTGTAAAGACAAGAAGTTTTGGTTAGCTTTCAGATCCGGATAATTTTCCGCAACCGCGAACAGGGAGCGGATAGTTTGGCTAAGCTGATTTTCCGCGGCAAGTTTGGCAGAAGGGGTGGGCGCCGACATGGCCGCGGCTCTGGCATCAGTCACTTTCGTAAACACGCTATCTTCATGCTTGGCATAACCTTTCACAGTGCTCACCAAATTCGGAATCAGATCATACCGGCGTTTGAGTTGGACCTCTATATCTGACCAAGCCTCGTCCACGCGGTTGCGCGCGTGCACCAGGTTGTTGTAAATCGCAACCCCACCCAGAACCAAGACCCCGATTATTATCAAGGCATAAATCATAATTTTGTCCTTTCTCGATTAGTATATTTTATGGTATAATAAATTATACTTTATGTCCATTTCTTTGGAAGAGGTCAACAAAATCGCAAAACTCGCTAGACTTACGTTTAGTGATGCCGAGAAACAAAAATTACAACAAGAATTGTCAGCAATTTTAGATTATGTGGATCAACTGAAAGAATTGTCAGGAAAAACATCTTTCCAAATCACGGACGATCCGGATGCGGTAAATCTGGTTCGGGACGATGTAGTGGACGCCCAAATCAATCCCCAGGAATTTTTAGCTCAAGTCCCAGCCAGAGAAGGAAAGTTCATTAAGGTGAAAAGTGTGTTGGAATAATAACCATCGCAAGGCCGAAGGCCGTGGCGATCTATCCCAAGGATAGATTGCTTCGTCGCTATCGCTCCTCGCAATGGATAACTACTATGGATTTTACAGACCTGACAATCAAATCAGCCTCGGAACTTCTGTCGCAGAAAAAAGTCTCGGCGCTAGAATTGGCGCAAATGTCGCTGAAACGGATCAAAGAAGTGGATGACAAACTTCACGCGTTTCTTTATGTGGCGGAAAAAGAATCCTTAGAATCGGCTAAGCACACAGATGAGATGATTATCGCTGATCACGAGCATTCCGCACTGACTGGAATTCCATACGCGGTGAAAGATAATATTTTAGTGAAAGGCATGCAGGCCACAGCTGCGTCTAAAATTTTAGAAAATTATAAAGCCACCTTTGACGCCACAGTAATTCGGAAACTTAAGCAAGTTTCGCCAACCATGATGGGCAAAACCAATCTGGATGAATTCGGGATGGGCGTATCTACGGAAAATTCCGCATTTGGACCAACCAAAAACCCTTATGATTTATCACGAGTGCCCGGAGGTTCTTCCGGCGGGTCAGCTGCCGCCGTGGCCGCAGGCGAGGTTTTATTTGCTTTAGGGACTGATACGGGTGGATCATCCAGACAACCAGCCTCATTTTGCGGGGTGGTTGGGTTTAAGCCAACGTATGGCCGAACGTCCCGTCATGGTTTGATTGCCTTAGGTTCATCTTTGGATCAGCCAGGAATCTTAGCCAAAACCGTGGAAGACACGGCGACCATATTTCAAATTATGGCTGGCCAGGACGAATTGGATACCACAACCTTACCAAAACCAGTGCCTGATTACAGCAAGTTTCTCAAAGAGAATCTGAAAGGATTAAAAATCGGAGTGCCTAAAGAATATTTCGCAGCCGGACTAGACCCAGAGGTTAAAACCATCATTGAACAGGGGATTAAAAAATTTGAAGAGTTAGGAGCCCAAGTTTCAGAAATGAGTTTACCAAATGTCAAATATGCTTTGTCGGCATATTATATTATTTTGCCCGTGGAAATTTCCGCAAATCTTTCCAGGTACGATGGTATTCGATTCGGATTGTCTGCGCCTGGGAAAAATTTAGAAGAAGTTTATTACAATACGCGTTCCGCTGGATTCGGAGCGGAACCCAAACGTCGCATCATGATCGGTACCTATGCGTCTTCCGCAGGCTATTATGACGCGTATTATAAAAAAGCCAAACTCGCCCAAGGTTTGATTCGAGACGACTTTAAAAAAGCTTTTGAGAAAGTTGATCTTATTGTCACGCCAACCTCACCCAACGTGGCTTTCAAATTTGGCGAGAAAACATCCAATCCACTATCAGCATATTTGGAAGACATTTTTACCGGACCGCTAAATATCGCGGGCATTCCGGGCTTAGTTGTCCCAGGTGGGTTAACCAAACAAGGGTTACCAGTTGGTATTCAGCTTATTGCCAATCATTTCGCTGAAGAGAAATTATTCATGGCTGGTCATGCTCTTGAACAATCATTAAATTTAAAACTTAAGCCGAATATATAATAAGACCATTGCGAGGAGCCGCTTTTACTCTTGAGAATCAATCTTGGCGGCGACGTGGCAATCCCTCATAAGAGAGATCGCCACCCGCCCGAACGTTCCGTTTCGGAACGGGCAGGCGCGACTGCCAAGACTAACGCTTAATAATAAAACAGTCGCTCGCGATGGACAGAGAGGCCTTATGAAAAAAACAATTGTGATTATAACTTTAATCCTCCTGATTGCTCCTTGGTTTGCACAAGCGCAAGCCGTCAACCCCTGTAGTATCGCTTCCGGTATTACGCCCAACTCTCTGCCACGCTGTGTAAACCAGATTTATATTTGGTCTTTGGGTGTGGGTTCACTTTTGGCCTTGCTCATGATTATTATCGGGGGCTATTATTACATGACCGCGGCAGGGAATGCGGAACGATCAAGCAAGGGCACCGAAATGATTTGGTCATCAGTCATTGGTTTGGCTTTACTTTTCGGCGCGTATTTACTTTTGAATACCATTAATCCTGACCTAGTGAATTTTCAAGCCTTTACGAATGATATTGGTGGCTTTAATAATACCCAACAGCCGCCATCAGACGTAAGAAATTAGATGTCCAACTACGAACCAATCATTGGACTGGAGGTTCACGTCCAACTAAAAACGAACAGCAAAATGTTCTGTCGCTCCGCCAACGCGGAAAGTGCAGAACCCAATGTTCATATTTGTGAAGTCTGCACTGGTCAGCCAGGCGCCTTGCCCGTGATTAACCGTGAGGCTGTGAAAAAAGCCGTCATGGTTGGTTTGGCTTTGGATTGCGAAGTTTCCGAGTACAGTAAATTTGACCGCAAGAATTATTTTTATCCGGACTTACCGAAAGGTTATCAGATTTCCCAGTTTGATATGCCGATTAACGGCAAAGGCAAACTTGGTAAAATCGGCATCACTCGCGCGCATCTGGAAGAAGACGCGGGCAAACTTATTCATCCGGAAAAAGGCAATCACAGTTTGGTGGACTTAAATCGGGCCGGGACACCACTTTTGGAAATCGTTTCCGAGCCAGACATTCGTAGCGCAGAAGAAGCGAAACAATACTTGCAGGAATTGCAAAACATAATGCGCTATCTGGGGGTATCAGATGCGGATATGGAAAAAGGCCAGTTGCGCTGTGACGCGAACATTAGCTTGCGCAAAATTGGCCAAACCAAGCTACCCGCGTATAAAGTGGAAATCAAAAACATGAATTCGTTTCGTTCGGTGGAGAAGGCTTTGAATTTCGAGATCAAGCGGCAGACAGCAATGCTGGATGAAGCAACAACACCAGCCATGGAAACCCGCGGCTGGGTGGACGATAAGAATATCACCGTGTCCCAGCGAAGCAAAGAAGAGTCGCAGGACTATCGGTATTTCCCCGAGCCGGACTTGCCGGTTTTGCATTTTACGAAAGAATATTTAGATGAGATAAAACGTAGTATGCCAGAACTTCCTGCACAAAGAAAACAAAGATTCAGCTCGGAATTTGGGCTTAAAGTATCTGGTGCTCTTGATACAACAATTGCTTATAAAGAACTTGGTGAATATTTTGAGCATGTGGCTACAGAATTGGATGAATGGATGGATAGCGATGGAATACCCGATCAAGAAAGGGATAAGTATATGAACCTTTCAGCAAACTGGGTCACAGGACCATTTTTGTCAGCAATAAATGAAAGAAATATTTTACCAAGTGATTCAAGTATTGAAGAAGAAAATTTTGCTGAATTAGTTAAATTAATTGGACAAGGACGAGTTTCGAATCTCGCGGCCAAAGGTGTGTTTGCGAAAATGTTTGCCACTGGGGAAGATCCATCCAACATCTTGGACAGTCTGGGCTTGCAACAGGTTTCAGATGAATCGGTAATTTTGGCCGCTGTGCAGAAAGTCATTGCTGAAAACCCGAAAGGTGTCGCGGATGCTAAAACCAAAGGCGAAAAATCTTTTGGTTTTCTGGTCGGTCAAACTATGAAGGAACTCAAAGGGAAAGGAAATCCACAGAAGATCAATGAGATTCTTAAAAAAGAATTACTGAGTTAACTCAGGAGTTATCTCTAGAGATAAACACGTGGTTTAGTATGTACTAAAGTAAGTACTTTGCTCCGAGCATGCTCGGAGCAAAGAATCATGAGTCTTATCGCATCTGCGAGCGGCCGAACCCCCAAAGTTTAAAATTTAGCGGCCGCGTGGCAGTCTAACCCGCGGATCAGATTGCTTCGTCGCCTCCAAGATTCACCCTGTTAGATCAAGCGGCTCCTCGCAAATGCGTATCGTTCGCTTCAAATTTTGACTAAATTTTTCTAATTGTCGCACTTAAGTAACCCTTAATTAGTTTCTCCGCTTGTTTTTCAGTTGTGATCCACCTAATCCTTTGGTCGGTTCTAAACCAGGTCATTTGGCGTTTGCTGAATTTGTGAATCGCACTTTTGAGCTGTGTCACCATTTGATCGTAAGTTAAGTGTCCTTGCAGATATAGAGAGACAAAACGATACTTCAGTCCCATTTCTTGCAAGCGTTTGTGAGTCACCCCTTGTTTGAGGAGTTTTTTGACTTCAGCCACAAGTCCTTGTTTGAGTCTGGCTTCCAGACGCTGATCAATCAGTTTATAAAGTTCATTTTGGTCTTTTTTGATTCCTAAGATGAGGGATCCCTCCACTGCGGTCGGGATGGAGAGCAAAAGCACAGCTTTGCCAGTGCTTTTAATAATCTCAATCGCGCGGACTAATCGTCTCGGATTATGTCGATCAATACTTTTGGCTCTTCTTGGGTCTAGTTTTTTTAGTATGACGAAAAGTTGGGCAGTTGATTTGTTACGTAAGGACTTACGTAACTTGATATTTGGCGCAACCTCGGGGATCTGTAAATCATCAATCACCGCATAAATATAAAATGGTGTGCCACCGACTAAAAACGGCAGTTTGTTATGTTTGTGGATTTTTGCTATGGCTTTTTGCGCCAGTGGTTTGAAGTGGGCGACTGTAAATTGTTTTTTTGGCGAGATCACATCTAGCAAATGATGGGGAATAAGTTTTTGCTCCGCCTTTGTAACTTTGCCAGTGCCTAAGTCCATCCCATTATAGACTTGCCTGGAGTCAGCAGAAATAATCTCGCCATGAAACTTTTGGGCGAGATTGATCGCTAACGATGATTTGCCGGAGGAAGTGGGACCCAAGATGACTATAAGTTTGCTCATTTCTTCTTAGCAATCTTAAGTCCGGCGAATTTTGAGGGCCGTTTTAAGGCGGCGCCGTGGACTCGCATGCGAGGGCGCTTTTTGATCTCCCGCTTTTCAGCCTTTAAATTATGCTCCGTAGTTTTTTTCATGTTATGATTTAATCTTCAAGGAGGAGTATGCCAGTACCTGAGCGGCCAGCTGTACGAAACGGAAGCGAGGACGACGACAGAGCCCACAAAAGGCTGATTGCCGAAAGTATGGCGCGATTGAGTACACAGGAACAGAGTGATTATTGGGCGGCGTATACTTATCGTCGTTCGAATTCGCTTGAGCTGCTCTCCGCTTCTGTGCCGCGGACAACCAAGGGATCGTAGGCAGACCATCCAACAGCGCCAACTCTAGCCGGCGCTCTTTTTTTATGCCCGTTTTTTAATCTCTTCTAAAATTTGTTTGATGAATTTTTCCAGTTTCTGGCTTCCTAAGTCTTTTTGGTTCCGGCCGCGGACTGACACGGATTTGGCTTTGGCTTCTTTTTCACCAATGATCAGCATGTAAGGCACTTTTTCCATTGCCGCTTCACGGATTTTTTTACCCACGGATTCGGCCCGATCATCCAGTTCTACGCGGATATTATTTTCCATCAATTCTACTTTGACTGATTCGGCGTATTTATTTTGTCCATCAGTAATCGGCAAGATTTTTACTTGCACGGGGGAGAGCCAGGTTGGGAAGGCGCCAGCATAGTGTTCAATTAGGAGAGCGATAAATCTTTCTAGTGATCCATAGATTACCCTGTGAATAACCACAGGTGTTTTTTTACTTCCATCTTTGTCTGTGTAAGTCAGATTGAAACGTTTTGGCTGTTGGAAATCAAGCTGTATCGTGCCCATCTGCCAGTTTCGGCCTAAAACATCAGTCATGATGATATCTATTTTGGGACCATAGAAAGCCCCATCTTTTTCTGCGACAGAATATTTTTTCTTACTATTTTTTAGAATTTTTTGGAGGATTGCTTCAGCCTTGTCCCAAGTTTTAACATCTCCCAAAAATCCTTCGGGCCTTGTCCCTAGCCTAAAGGAATATTCTAAATTGAACAGCGAGTAGAATTCTTCCACGATTTCAAAAAGTCGTTCACACTCTTCTTCAATCTGATCTTCAGTCAGATAGATATGGGCATCATCCTGACGAAATTCCCGAGTTCGAAGCAGACCATTTAGGACTCCCGAGAGTTCAAAGCGATGGAGCGGATCAGTATCCGAGAGGCGCAAGGGTAAATCTTTATAACTGTGGGGTTTGGATCCGAAGACAATCATAGCATTCGGGCAGTTCATAGCCTTTACGCCATATTCTTCTTTGTCCAAAGTTTTACTTGTAAACATTTCCTCCCAGTAATGCTCAAAATGACCGGAAGTTTGGTAAAGTTCTTTTTTATTAAGGATTGGCGAGGCTATTTCTTGGTAAGTTCTTTTAATGTGACTTTTGCGCCAGAAATCAATCAGCTGGTTCATTACAATCATACCTTTTGGCAGCCAATACGGCATTCCTGGTGCT
>Ga0209541_10004527_pt1 | contig 24625 bp, 34 predicted proteins | sample RifCSPlowO2_01_FD_184027 | JGI IMG/M metagenome (GOLD analysis project Ga0209541, IMG submission 184027) | Groundwater microbial communities from Rifle, Colorado - Rifle CSP2_plank lowO2_0.1 (SPAdes) (version 2) | ecosystem: Environmental > Aquatic > Deep subsurface > Groundwater | place... | reverse complement strand
CTAATAACCCTCTTTATTTTATGACTTTTCAATTTGTTGATCTTGTCCAGCCATATCTTAGGAATGATGCTGAATCTGGAGATGAAAAAGAAATTTATCCTTTATTTAGCAGAATTGTTTCTAAAAATATATTTTCTAGGTTGTCTATAGGTGATCCTGCTACAGCTTCATTATATATGTCCCATAGAGGTAGAAATTGGTATTTTTCTTTTTCTAGTTAATTCTATATTTTTAATATGGTTGCTAGAGATTGGAGACAAGTAAAAAGAAAATACTGGAATGTAGTTGATGAAATATTAAGAAAATCAGATATAATCTTAAATATTTTAGATTCTAGATTTTATAATGAAACAAGGAACAAAAAAATTGAGGAAAAAATAAGAGCCTATAGAAAAAAGTTTATTTTCATTCTAAACAAATCTGATTTAGTTTCAATGAATAAATTACAGAAAGCTTTTAATGAATTAAGTAAATTTGCAAAAGTTGTTCCAGTGTCATGCAGGGAAAGACGCGGTAAAATAAGATTAATAAAAGCAATAACTCATTCAGTGAAAAAAAGACCGATGACAATAGGCGTTGTTGGTTATCCAAATACTGGGAAATCTTCAGTAATAAATTATTTAACAGGAAAAAAAGCAGCGCGAACAAGCCCAGTTGCAGGATTGACTAGGGGGGTGCAATGGATAAAATTAAGTAAAAATTTTAAATTAATAGATACTCCTGGTGTAATTCCTTTGGACGAAAAAGAAGAAGCAGATTTGGCAATTAAATCAACATTAACTTCGATTCAAGATCCTGAAATAGTTGCTATAAAAATTCTCTCTTTAATATTGGCTAAAAATAAAAAGATATTGGAAAAAAAATATTCAATAAAACCAAAACAAAAACCAGAAGAAATTTTAGAACAAATAGCAGAAGCCAAAAAGAAATTAAAGAAACATGGAGAACTAGATACAGAAACTACATCAAGGTTAATTATAAATGATTGGCAAAAAGGCAAATTAAAATATTAAGAAGAATGTTGCACAGAGCCTAAAAACCATAAAAATAAAAAAAATTATTTAATTCTTGCAACTACTTTATTTAATGTTTCCATGTCTTTCCATGTAGAGTTAAACATAGTCTCTAAAGCAGTTGTAAAATAAGGGGTGTTTACCCATATACCCAAGTCATAACTTGGATGAACTTCTTCATCATCTAAAGCCATGAACATAAGTTCTTTTGCATCAACCAAAACAAATCTTGCTTTTATTCCGTCATTGTTTCTTATTTCTGCTATTTTGGAAATTTCCTGAACTGCATTTAAATTTTCTTTTGTGATTGGGACTGCAATTCTGATGCTGACTCCCTTCTTTGCTAATTTTTCTAGTTCTGGTTTTAGCGCCTCTATTTTTCTAATTACTCCTTTAGATGTTGTCATAAAAGTGATGCTCTTCTTTGCATTCTTTATCATTGTCTCTAAATGGGTATACAAGTTGTGTCTTCCTCTTATTGCTCCAGATAAATCAGTTGCTTCAACAAATTCAATTCCTTGCTTGAACAATAAATTAAGTTCATTAAGAACATCTCCATCTCTTAATTCTTCTAATTTCTTTACTTTGATCTCAGATTCTTGTTTTACTAATTTCTTTACTCTATGAACAACTTCCTGAGGTTCAACAGCCAAATATTTTATTGGCTTTCCTAATTTCATAACAACAAATCCTTTTTTTTCTAAACTTTCCAAAACATCATATGATCTTGATCTAGGAACATTACCAATATCACTTAATTCACCTGCTGTGGAAACACCACGAGAAAGAAGAGCCGTCCAAATCCTGACTTCATAAAGATTGAGCCCAAAATATTGTCTTAATTTACTTAAAAAATCATCTTTGACAATCATTATAAAACCCTCCCAGGTTATCACCCTCTTTTTTTGAATTTTAACTACTAATTTAGTATATCACCCTTTATTCACTAAACTATACAATTACTAATAAATTGTAACCACAACTACTATATAAAGATTATTATGATAAAAAAATATTTTTTATTCGGAAAAAAAGAATTTTTTTTCCTAAATTATTTTTTTTCCTCTTTGATAATTGTATATTTTCTCTACATCTTTAATAGAATTTATTTCATTTAATGGCTTATCTGTCCTTAGCTGTAATACTCTTGGAAATCTTAATGAATATCCTGAACTGCTTGTTGTACTTTTTTGTATTTCTTCATAACCAACCTCAATTATTATCTTTGGCTTTACAAAAACTTGCCTCCTTTCTTCTTTTATAATTAAAGGTTTTAATAATTTTGTCATCTTTTCATAAGTTAATCCATCACCTTTTTCTTTTAACCCTGTGCTTACATCACCAATTGTCAAAAATTTGTCATGATCTTTGCATGCTACAGTAAAACTAGTCAGCCATCCTGCTCTTTTTCCCTCACCATAAAAACATTTTGTAATTACTAAATCTAAAGGCTCAAGAACATTTTTTAATTTGCACCACCCATTTACATATCTTCCGGGAGTATAAATTGAATTAATATTTTTCAGCATTAATCCTTCGTTTCCAGCTTTCAAAGATTCCTTAAAAAAATCAGAAATTTCATTAACCTTGTCGCTTACTAATTTTTTAGTCAGTACAACTTCTCCTTTCTTCTCCTTTACATTTTTTTCTAAAATTTTTCTTCTTTCAATCAAGGGAAGATTCATTAAACTTTTTTCATCAAAATAAAGAACATCAAAAATATTTAATTCAACAGGAAATTCCTTTGCCATTTGTTCAATGTCATATTTTCTTTTTATTCTCTGGGAGATATTTTGGAAAGGCAAGTAATTTCCAGTTTTTTTATTCAGACCTACAGCTTCGCAGTCAATAATAAATTTCTCTCCCCTAACATATTTTTTAACAAATTCCACAACATCTGGAAATTGCTTTGTCACTTCTTCCATTCTTCTTGTAAATAATCTTATTTCATCTTTGTTTCTGTGTACTTGAATCCTAAAGCCATCCATTTTATATTCTGCCTGTATTTTTTCTCCTAAAGCCTTAAATCCTTCTTCAGCATCAGAAATCAGAACAGATAACATTAATTTGGCTGGTCTTCCAGGTTTAATTTCAATTTCTTTTAATTTATTTCGTTTGGCTAATTTGGCAACTTCCCCATAATCAACAGTTATATTAAAAGCTTCTTCAACTTCTTTAGTATCTTGTTCAAACGCCTTGCTTATAGCATCTCTGATTATTCCTTCCTTTACTCCAACTCTTAAATCTTCTAAAATTGTCCTTACAATATATCTTGCTTCTTTTTCATTGGAGTTGCTTAATAATTCAGCCACTAACTGGACTTTCTTATTTACTGTCCCTTTGCCCACTAATTCTGCTAATTTTCTTATAGTATCAAAAACCTTTTTTGTATCTAGTTTCCTTGTTAATAATGTAGTCTGTTTTTTCCTGCCAATTAATTCCTCAACAACAATGCCTAAGTCACCTTTTTTCTTCCATAATTTTTCAACATCTTCTGCATTTACACCAGTTACAGAACTTATTGCCTTTAATATTAATCTTGAGCTAAACCCGATGTTTCTTGAATCCCACTCTGGAAAAACAGTTCCCTGAACTAAGTATACTATTAAATCTAATTCATCTAAATCGCATTCCTTAAATAATTTGGCAAGAATATCAGTTTTTTCAAGCTTTTTAGTTGTCCCTTCTAATTTTTCATAATATTTAACAAGCTCATTATAGTTCATACAAAAAGATTATAAATTTAAATAATTTAAAGTTATCTAATGAATTTGGATGAAGTAATAAAAAAAAGAGCTAGTATAAGAAAATATCTTGAAAAACCAGTAACTCTTGACAAAATTGCTTTGTTATTAGAAGCTGCAAGAACAGCTCCTAATTCTGGAAATCTGCAGGATTTCAGGTTTGTTGTTATAAATAATAAAGTCATTAAAAATCAGATTACTGAGACATCATTAAGGCAGTTCTGGATGAATTCTGCTCCTGTGTTTATTGTTGTTTGTTCAGATCTGAACAAGTTAGAAACTTATTATAAAGAGAGGTCAAAAGAATACGGATTGCAAAATGCCTCTGCTGCAGCAATGTTGATCTCATTAAAAGCAGTTGATTTAGGTTTAAGTACTTGTTGGGTAAATGTTTTTGATAAAAATGCAATATCAAGAATCTTAAGGTTAAAAGATAAAGTAATTCCCCACATAGTATTAACATTAGGATATGAAGAAAATAATCAATCCAAGAAAAAATTCTCCAAAATACCTTTAAGCAAGATAACTTTTTTCAATAGTTACGGAACTAATATAATAAATGTTAAGGTTTGGGCTAAAGAAAAATATTTGGATAAAATAAAAAAATTATTTACTAAAAAATAATTTAATTTTTATCAAAATACAATGGACTAGCAAAGCCTTCTTTTGGTTTCTTCTCTAATTTTATAAAAACTTTCTTCTCTTGCTTTCCAACTACTATTTGGTTCACATAATCAATGTAATTTTCTTTTACTAGTTTTATTGTATGCACCCCATCACTTAAATCAGAAATTAATTTGGGTGTAATTCCTTTATGAACTCCATCAATAAAAACTTCGGCATTAACAGGATCAGATTCAAAATAAATTCTTCCAAAGCTTGATTCTAATTCAAAAAATACATCTTTTCTCTGATCTTTTTCTATATCAACATATTCATTTAAATCATAATAACCTGCTTTTTTTAAAGTAATATCATAAGTTCCCGGAATTGTAGATATTGTAATTGGTGTTTTTCCAACATAGTTTCCCCCTAAAAAGACATCAGCATTATTTGGATCTGATAAAACTATTAATTCAACGTCTGTTTTTTCTTCTACAATATGAAATTTTCCAGTAATAATTATCTTATTGCTTAAAAAACCCGCACCTAAAATTAAAAGAATCATTAAAAATAATTTAAATTCCTTACTCAAATTATCACCTCTCCTAACTAAAACTAAATTTGTTTTTTATAAATACTTTTTGGTATTTATAATACTACTTTATAATAGTAAGTGTAAAAAGATTTATAAACTTAAAATTTACCTAATTTAGAATGTCAAATTACAAATTATCAAAAGATGAATTAGAATATCTAAATAATTATAGGAATAAAGATGGTTCACCATTAACAGAAGCTCAAAGAGAAGCTATGATAGATATTATGACTATTATAGATATTATGACTAGAGAAAGATTCTTGGGAATAGAAGGAAGAAAACTTCCTAAATTAGGGCAAGAAAAACCTAAACCAATAAAAAAACCGATAGCTGAAGAAGCTATTTATCAGGGAAGAAAACTAGGTTTTCAAGTTGATACAGAAGTCCCTATAGAAACCCAGCCAGATTTATCTTCATATAATCCTGAACAAGTATTTATTTTCAAATATGATGATTTTGGAAGAGCATTAATAGCAAAAGTTAATGAAAGATTTAGAAATACAAAAGCGCAAATTCCAACTAATTTAAGACCTAATGAAGAAGTTCCGAATATGCATATTTTAAAAAGATCAGCTTTGGTAACAGTAATATCAGAAAATCCAGAATTAAGAAATTTAAATGTATATCCAGTTTCCCCATTAGAATCAGAATTATTATTACAAGGAAAAAGACTGCCAAAACCAGCAGGAGATTTTTGGGAAGATTTAGGTTATTTATTATACGATCATTCAGAAAAAGGAATAAATCCAAAAGAAGCTAAATCATTATATTTAGATTTAAGTGATTCAGATTTAGAAGAAAGATTATTAATAATTAATGCTGGCTTGGAAGTAGATCAAGATTTCCCGAAAGGAGTAAAGCCAAGAGTAATTCCAGGAGTAACTCAAGTTCATAGTCATCCAACTTTAAGAAGAACAGGAAGAGATCATAGATTTAATTATGGGTTAGAAAATGGACTTCCATCGATTCAAAGTTTAGGAAATGGATCAAGAACTTTATGGATGCCATCTCAAAATGAAGATATTGGATTAAGAGTGCTTTGCCGTAGCAGGGGCTTGAATCTGGATGCCAGGGACGAGGGCCTTGTTAACTCGAGTGAGAACGGTCGTGTCACGTTCGTGAAAAAATCTGCATAGGAAATCAAGGTAAACTTTTTGGAAAAGTTTGTTTTTCTGTAAACTCTTTTTTGGTAAATCTATTTTTAAATTATTTTTAAATGGTTTTTTTGATTAAACTTTTTTTAAAAGTTTAAAAAAGAAAAAGAAGCTAGTGCAGTTAAGCACTAGCAAGATTTAGCATAGGGCATGGGGGATGCCCTTTAGCATCTTAAAACCTTCTTGGAGCCGAAGTCAACATATCTATCCCTAAATCTGGACTGATCTTGACTCCAGAGTTTACAAATTTCTTTTTGTCAACTCTTCCAAGGATATATGGTGAATTTACACCTGTAATGATGCTCATTACCCTGATCTTTCCCTTCATGCTTGGGTCAATTCTTGCTCCCAAAATTACATTAGCATCAGGGTCTAAAGTTTCAGTGATTAATTCACCAGTTCTGTTAACTTCATCTAATGTTAAATCATCTCCACCTGTAATATGAATCAAAGCACCTGTTGCTCCTTCATAACTTACATCCAATAGCGGGTTTGTCAAAGCTCTTCTTGTCGCTTCCTCTACTCTTGAATCTGTATCACTTTCACCAATACCTACAACTGATACATCTCCATTAGACATAATAGCTTTTACATCTGCATAATCTAGGTTAACTAAAGATGGTACAGCTATTGTCTCTACAATACCTTTGATCATTGTAGAAATTAATTCATTAGCAACAGCAAATGCTTGTTGAATAGGTAAATTGCCTGCTATGCTTGTTAATCTATTGTTGTCAATTACAATTACAGTATCGCTTACTTCTCTCAGCTGTTGCAAAGCAAATTCAGCTTTGTCAACTCTTGCTCTTTCAATATCAAATGGCATTGTTACAGTCCCTATAACAATCGCTCCTTGTTCTCTTGCAAGCTGTGCTACAACTGGTGCAGAACCTGATCCAGTTCCTCCACCTAAACCAGCACATACAAATACCATATCACTTCCTTTTAGAACTTCTTTTAAATCATGCAAACTTTCTTTAGCAGCTTCTCTTCCTTTTTCTGGAAATCCGCCTGCTCCTAAACCTCTTGTTAATTCTTTACCAATTAAAACCCTATAATCAGCACTTGAAATCTGAAGGTGTTGTTTGTCTGTATTTAAAGCAACAACTTCCGCACCCTGAATTCCCTTTTTGTGCAGCCAAGTTACAGTATTGCTTCCACCACCACCACAACCAACAACCTTAATGTTGGCGACTCCAACCTGAACATCATCTAAGCCATATTCTTTGGCTTGTTTTAACGCATTGTTTACAAAACTTTCCATATATCCTCTTCCTCCCCATTTTTTTATTTTTAATCTTAATATATATACTAAACTACAATAATATTTATATTCTAGTTTGTATTTTATCTTTTTTAAGAAATAAATTTGAGTTTAATGATAAATGATTTAAACTCTTTATAGAAAATATAAATCTAATTAAGTGCTAAGAAGTTCGCCAAAACTTCAATGCTGAATTGATTTTAACGCCAATTAAAATCAACAAAGTCTAAAGTTTAATACTAAATGTTATTAATAATTTTATTACTCTTTCTTAATATATAAATATTCTCAGACTTAAAAATATAAATCATAAAATATATTTTCTAGCATAATATTTTTAAACATAAATTATTTATATTCAAAATATAGTTTTTTTATTATGCAAAAAGCAAATCCAGGTGATAAAGTAAAAGTTTTAATAGATTCTCAGGAATTAGAAGGTATTTTCATTCCTTCTCCAAATAATACATTTGTTCTAAAATTAAAAAGCGGTTATAATATTGGTATAGACAAGAAAAAAATAAAAAAAATAGAAGTATTGCAAAAATTCAAGACATCAGAATTAAAATTATCAAAAGTTCAACATAATAAAGATCTAAAAGCAATTTCTATTTTACACACAGGAGGTACAGTCGCAAGTAGTGTATCTTATGAAACTGGTGGTGTAATAGCAAGATTTACTCCTGAAGAAATTTTAACAATGTTTCCTGAACTGCAAAAAATTGCAAATATAAATTCAAGATTAATTAGCAATATGTTCTCTGAGGATATGAACTTTAATCATTATAATATAATTGCAAAAGAAATTGAAAAAGAATTAAAAAATGGTGTTGATGGCATAATAATAACTCATGGTACAGATACTCTTGGGTTTACAGCAGCAGCATTAACATTTATCTTAGAAAATTTGCCTATTCCAGTAATTTTAGTAGGTTCACAAAGAAGTTCAGACAGAGGAAGTACAGATGCTAAATTAAATTTATTATCAGCAGCTCAATTTATTGCAAAAACAGATTTTCAAGGTGTTGCAATTTGCATGCATGAGTCAATGAATGATGATTCTTGTTTGATAATGCCTTCTTTAAAAACAAGGAAAATGCATTCATCAGCTAGAAATGCCTTTAAAGTTGTTAATGATAATGCAATTGCAAGAGTAGACCAGAATGGAAATATTACTTTCTTAAAACAGCATCCAAAAAAAGAAGAAAAAAAACTAACTTTAAAATTATTTAACCCTAAATTAAAAATCGGAATTTTAAAAGCTCATCCAAATATGTCAGCAAAAGAGATTTCAAATTATTCTAGTTTTGATGGTTTAATCTTGGAAGGTTATGGATTGGCAGGAAATTTCCCAATAAATAAAATAGATAAATTTACATCAGAAAATGAAAAAATTTACAATGAATTAAAAAAATTAGCGAAAAAAAATCCTTTGGTTGCAACTTCTCAAACAATTTACGGTAGAGTTAACATGAATGTTTACTCAACAGGAAGATTATTGCAGGAAGCTGGAATAACTGGTCATAATTTGGATGTGCTAACAGAAACAGCTTTCATTAAACTTGCTTGGTTATTAAGTAATTACCCCAAAAACAGAATAAAAGAACTGTTTAATGAAAATTTACGTGGTGAAATATCAAAAAGAACAGAGCCAGATTTTGCAGATAACTAATATTTTATCGGTTTAGCATCTCTTTCTAGATCTTGGGCAAATTCTTTTGCAGATTTATATTCTCCTTTCTCTGCTTGTTGTTTCAAGATTTCATAAAAACTATCCCCTATAAAAGTCTCTGTATGTTCACACCTATAACCATGCACTTCCATAACAACAAATCTTCCTTTTGAAAATCCTAATTTTCTTTCTCTAAATTCATTTTGCTCTATTTTAGTTATAAATTCTAAATTATACATTCTTTTTAATTCAGAATCATTCAAAGACCCACTGCCTGTCCCACCACCCATAAAATATCTAAAAAAATAATAATATAAAAGCATTTGTATATTCTAATAATATGTTAACAGCAAAAGAAATGATAGATAAAATAAAGTGGTCAAATAAATTCAACCCAGAAGATATTACATTAACTTATTTTGACAGAATTTTAAATGAAAATATAATAATAACATATAAAGAAGCAAAAATAGAAGATAACTTTATATTTATTGAAAAAGATAATAAAATATCAGAAATCCCTTTGCATAGGCTGAGGGAAATAAAAAATAAAGGTATAATCATATGGTCAAGAAAAAAATAAAAGAGGTTCCTAGTTCACTAAGAACTTGGTTTTTAATTCATTTTATTGTTGATTATTTATTCGGTATTCCGTTATTATTTTTTCCAGAAGCATTTCTAAGATTTTGCGGTCTTCCAGTAAATGACTTATTGCCTTTAAGATTAGTTGGTGCGGCTCTTTTGGCAATTGGTGGTGTTTCTTATTTGAATAATAAGTCAGGATTTGAAACTTATAATTCCTTATTAAATCTAAAAATAATCTGGTCAGTTTTAGCTGTTTTAGGAATTTTAGTAACAATGTCACAAGGCTATCCCTCAAAAGGATGGCTATTCTTCTTTATATTTTTAGTATTCTCTCTAATTTGGACATATTACAAATTAAAAATAAACAATATATTTAAACTAAAATAAACTTGCTCTGATATGCTAAATTATAAAGAATTAGGTTTGCGTATTGGATTAGAGATTCATAGAGAGATGAATACCCATAAGCTTTTTTGTCAATGTCCTTCTATATTATCTGATGAAACTGATTTTGAAATAAAAAGAAGACTACATTCTGTTAAAAGCGAATTAGGCGAAGAAGACATAGTTGCTAAATATGAAATGAATAAAAATAAATATGCGATATATAAATGGAACAAAAAACTAGCATGTCTTGTTGAAACTGATGAGGAGCCCCCCCATGAAGTAAATAAAGAGGCATTAATTACAGCCCTAATTACATCCAAATTATTAAATTGCAAAATAATAGACGAAATTCAATTTATGAGAAAGCAAGTTCTCGATTTAAGTAATACTTCTGGATTCCAAAGAACCGGTCTTATATCTATAAAAGGTTTTATAGAAACTTCAAAAGGGAGGGTTAATATAGAGACAGTATGCCTAGAAGAAGATTCAGCAAGAAAGATTAAAAATGAAGAAGATTATGTTATTTATAATTTAGATAGATTAGGAATTCCTTTAATTGAAATAGCAACAGATTCTAGTATTAAAGATCCCGAACATGCAAAAGAAGTAGCAGAATATTTAGGGATGGTATTAAAATCTACTGGAAGATTTAAATCCGGTATAGGAAGTATAAGACAGGATGTTAATGTCAGTATTAAAGGACATCCAAGAGTAGAATTAAAAGGTTTCCAGGATTTAAGAAGAATACCAAAAACAGTTGATAATGAAATTCATAGACAATTAGAAAATTTAAAATCAAAAAGAGAAATAAAATCAGAAGTAAGAAAAGTAGAGCCTGATTTCTCTTCAACATATTTAAGGCCAATGCCAACAGGAAGTAGAATGTATCCAGAAACAGACATTCCACCAGTAAAAATTACAAAAGAGTTATTGTCTGAAATTAAAATCCCGGAATTAATAACAGAAAAAGCAGTTAATATTGAAAAGAAATATAATTTAAATCCTGTTTTGGCAAGGGAAATTCTAAAATTAAATATTCCTTTTGATTATTATGCTGAAAAATATTCTATAAATCCGAATTTAATTGCTGAAGTATTAATTGAAATTCCTAAAGAATTAAAATCCAGGTTTAATGTAGATCCAAAAAAAATTTCAGGAAAAGACTTTGAATTTGTTTTTGAGCATTTAGAAAGCAAAGCAATTAACAGGGAAGCTGTAAAAGATATTTTATTGGATATAGCTCAAGGAAAACACATTGATTTAAACAAATACAAGCAACTAGATACAAAAGAAATTGAAAATAAATTAAAAGAAATAATAGCAAAAAATAAAGGAGCGTCATTTTCAGCTTTGATGGGCGAAGCAATGAAAGAATTCAAAGGCAAAGTCTCGGGAAAACAAATATCCGATTTATTAAATAAATTGTTAAAATAATTTCAACTGAATTATGATAGTTTTCAAGAATTTGGGTAAAAAGGAAATAAATTCTAGCGGGACAATTATATTTGACAGCAGAACAATAAAAAGATTAAAAGCGAATTCTGAATTGCTTAGAAAAGAAGAAGTTTACCAGGCAATATTTTATCCAGATGATATGCTGATAAATAATTTTTATTTTAAACATGTTAAAAAGAATTCTAGAGATCCCGAGTTTACAATATTAGTAACTGAGCAAGGTAAAGAACCAACATTAAAAGAATGTGAAGAATTAATTAGAATAGCTTTAATAAGTAAATGGAAAACTAAATCTTCATTCTTTTTTAAAACTTATTATGAAATAGACATCCCAAAAGTTAATAATAAAAAATATTTTACATGTATTTATAACTCAGTAACTGATAGGTATTCTAAATTAGTTGATGGAGTATTTAGAATCGATAAAGAACCAAAGAAAATAAAATTAAAAGAACTACCAAAGAAAGAAAAAGAAGAGTGTGAAAAATTTAAGAAGAATAATTATTTACATCCAGAAATATTATTTATTGAACACCTTATTGTTGCTTTGGCGGATAAACTCTAAAAGGAATTTTTTTCTTTACAAATTCAGTATATTCCCAGGATAAAACTCTGCTTATTGTGTCGCTGAAAACATCAAATATATCATCCCAATTTTCTTGAGCAAATTTATTTTCAGCTATTTGTTTTTCTATTTCTTTTTGGATAGGGTCATCGTACCAAAAAGCACCACGATCATAACAATAGATTGGCTGGTCTTCTTTAAAGTCGTGATGTGGATTCCAATATGTTTTAAATTTTCGTACTCCTTTTCTTAAACCTATAAGACTTTCTTTTTTAATTTCTGCTGTGAATTCAGGTCCGTCATCTGTTACAAAACCTAACTCACTATCATTTTCTGCAAATTGGTGATTAATAAAACTCTCTTGATCTTTAAGCTCTTCTTCTAAAGTAAACTTTGGTTCCATTAAAGTTGTTTTAAGCAATTCAACCATATAAATTTTCTTTTAATGGCTACTATTTAAACTTTTCTGTTTTTATCACTTATATGTGGTATTAAATTAAAAGCAGTTTATTTATTAATGCAAGAAAAAGGTAAAAAGTAAAAAATAAGCTAAATTACTAAAATGAGTACAATAGAAAAAGCAAAAATAGGTGTAGGTGTTGGAGTATTAATTCTAAAAAATAACAAAATATTGTTAGGTAAAAGGCATCACGACCCTAAAAAAGTAAATAGTGCTTTGCATGGAGAGGGAACTTGGACAATGCCTGGCGGAAAGCTGGAATTTAAGGAAAATTTTGAAGATACAGCAGCCAGAGAATTATTTGAAGAAACAAGTATGAAAGCAAAATCCCTAAAATTTATTTCAATTGCAAATGATAAAGTAGAAGATGCGCATTTTGTCACAATTGGTATGCTTTGTGATGATTTTGAAGGCTTACCTCTAGTAATGGAACCAGATAAAATAACAGAATGGAAATGGTTTAATTTAAATGATCTTCCAAAACCAATGTTTTTTCCAAGCTCAAGAATTCTTGAAAATTATTTAGAAAAAAGAGTTTACAAAAAACATACCTGCTTTGCACAATTATAAGCTCTCTGCTTGTGCAACATAAGACTCAAAACACTCTTTGAAATCTATCGTTAGACCTAACTCAAAACTTTCTTGGACTAAAACTGCAAGATTATGACAAAGGCATTTTACCAATAATTCGTTAATTTGGGATGTGAAGGTTTTAGTTTTAATGCTATTTCTATAATTCTTCTTAATCATCCAGATTGTACTTTCTATCTTTGACCTTTGATGATAATGTCTATCAAACTCTTCTTTGTTATCGTGACAAAATTGATACATTAATTTCCATAATCTGCATCCTCTTGCGTTTTCTTTTGAGTTTGATTTAAAAGGAATAAATGGAGTAGCACCTATTCCAGCAATTGCGTTTAAATTATTTCTTGAAAGATACGCCTTGTCTGCACAAACATCTTTGAGTTGAAAATTCCTACCAGCACTTTTTACTAAAGGAATTAAAGCTGGTGAATCTCCAGCAGTACCTTCTGAAACAATTAAAGAAATAACTATATTTGTTTTATTCCCAGATATTATATTTAGTTTTAACCAATCTCTCTTCTTACTATCTTCTTTTGTTCTAATATCAAACCATCTGCTAAAGTTATTAATTGAAAACCCTGTTGCGTCTACACTCGCTGATTCTTCAAATTGGCGTAAAGGCAAAGCTGAAATTTCTACTAAATTTAATAGAGTTTTGGTTAATGAGCTATCTCTAAACATATTAAGAATGGAATTAAAGTGACAGGCTCTGGAGATTAAATTCCTTCTTCTTGCAATTTCTACTTCAGCTACTGTTCCTCTTGAACTTTTTCCAAGATAACAATAAAGCCACATAATGAAAATTTTATCATTTATTGTAAATGGAGACTTTATCCAAGAAGGTTTTTCCTGTAAATTTTCTAATAATTCTAAAAGTAATTCTTCTACTATTAACCTTTCCTGCATTTTTGCTGGATTATAGCTTTTCCAGTCTTGAGGATAAGTTTTTCTAACGTTTTCTTCAACTTTCTTTCTGTTTTCGAATTCCTTTAACTCCATCTGTTTTTCTCCACAAACTCCTTTTTTCCATCTTTCAACAGTTTTATTTTTTATTTTAGTCATACTTTCACTACGTCGGACGATATTATGTAAGTATATAAATGTTATCTTTTATCGTCCGAACAATAGAAATGTTTAAATATAAGAAATATTATTTATAACATAAATATTATTTACAATATTTATAATATTTATAATATTAATAACACAAATAATATAAAGAAGTTTAGATTACTATATTTATGCCAAAAAAGCCAATGACAGCCTCAATTGACGCAGAGCTTCTTAATTTATTTGAAAAATATTGTATTAACGAGGATAAAAACCGTTCAGCCGTTTTAGAACGTTTGATTAAAGAATATTTAGAGTTAAAAGGTCAGATTAAAAAGAAGGTGAAATAATTTGTCTGAAGAGAATAAAATCATAAAAAAATTATTGGAAGAATCAGAAACAGAGTCAAAGGAAATGAGTATAATCAAAGATAAACGCCAATATAGTATAAGAATACCAAAAGAGTTTGCTGAGACAATAAATAAAAATATTGGAAATCTTGAAAACTTTAAATTCAAATTCATTTTAGAAGTTCCCTCATTAACATCCAATAAAAAACCAAAATTATCTGGAGAATTAGTTTATGCAAGAAATTAATGACATAGAGAAAGTAATTTTGGCTATAATTGGGAAAAAAAGGAGAAGTATGTCAGCAAAGGAAGTTGTTGAAGAATTAGAAAAGATTGGAATAAAATTAAGCAGACCTACGGTTGCAAAATATCTCAGAAAATTAGAATCAAAAGGTTGGGTAGGAAAAAATGGCTAAAAAATATAGATTATTAGATTATAAAAGATTGTTGAGAGAATTGAAAAAAGGAATTAAGTTAGAATCTAATATTTTTAATTTAAAATATAAAAAAGGAAAAAAGAAATAATGAAAATAAAAGAATTATTTCAAGATACAGAACATGGTTTAACTTTATTTAATGAAAAGTTAATAGATTATATTAATATTTTTCATAAGAATGGAAAACCATATGTTAAATGTCTCGCTTCTGATATTGATAGACCTGCAAAGCCAGAAGAAATAGTAAGACAACTTTTCATTCTAAAATTAATGAAAGAATATAGTTACCCAAAAGAAAGACTAGGAGTTGAAAAAGAAGTTTGGTTCGGGTCTGGGGTTTCGGAAAAAAGAGCAGATATTATAGTTTATCATAAAAATTCACAAGAGCCATACATCATTGTTGAAGTTAAAAAACCAAAAAGAAAAGATGGGGTTCAACAACTAAAATCATATTGCAATGCTGAGGGTTCTCCTCTTGCTGTTTGGACTAATGGTAAAGATATAGAGATAATGCACAGAGAACAGCCAAATAATTTTATACATATATCAGATATTCCTTCAGTAGATCAAACTCTTAATGATGTTTTAACAGAACCATGGACTTTTGAAAGATTAACAAAAGAGAATAGATTAGCACAGGGACTTTCTTTAAGAGAAGTTATAGAAAATTTAGAAAATCTTGTTTTAGCAAATGCGGGAGTAGATGCCTTTGAAGAGATATTTAAGTTAATATATGCAAAATTATATGATGAATTTTCAGCTAATACTAAATCCGAAAGAAAAAAGAAAATATTATTTAGAATTTATGGAGAAAGTAATGTTGAATTATTTGATAAAATTTCTATGTTGTTTGAACAGGCAAAAGAACAATGGAAAGGGATTTTTGCAGACGAAGATAAAATAAAACTAACGCCTTCGCATTTAGTTACATGCGTCTCTTTTTTCCAAGATATTAAATTATTTAACTCTAATCTTTTTGTAATTGATGAAGCTTTTGAATACCTTGTTACAGCAGTAGCAAAAGGAAAAAAAGGGCAATATTTTACACCAAGACACGTAATTGATATGTGTGTCAAAATGCTAAACCCAAAAAAAATCGAGTATGTTATTGATACTGCTTGTGGAAGTTGTGGGTTTACAGTCCATACTTTGTTTCATATTTTTAATTCCGATGGAGTTTTTTCTGCTATGGAACCAAGCAGAGAGCAAGTAGAATATGCCTCTAAAATGATTTATGGTATTGACTTTGATGAACGAGCAGTAAAAATAGCAAAAGCATTAAATCTAATTGCTGGAGATGGTAAAACTAATGTCTATAAATCAAATAGTCTAGATTCTTCTCAATGGGACGAGGAGACAAGAGTAGGATTAAAAGGTATGCTAAGAAAGTTTAAAGAGTATGAATTAAATAAAGATAATGAAAAAAATTACAAATATTTCAATTTTGATGTTTTAATGACTAATCCTCCATTTGCAGGTGAAATTTCCGAAAAATCAATATTAAAGAATTATGATTTAGCGAGGAAAAAAGATAAAGTTATGTCTAAAATTGATAGACATATTTTGTTTATTGAAAGGAATCTAAACTTTCTGAAAAGTGGTGGTAGAATGGCAATAGTTCTCCCACAAGGAATTTTTAATAACACAACAGAACAAAGAATAAGAGATTTTGTTTCTGACAAGGCAAGGATACTGGGGGTGGTTAGTTTACACTTAAATACATTTAAACCTCATACTGGGACTAAAACTTCTGTTTTACTATTACAAAAATGGGATGATAAATTATGTCCGAAAAAAGATGATTATTCTATATTTTTTGCAGTTTCAGAAAAGGGTGGCAAAGATAATTCTGGAGATTACATATTCAAAAAAACTAAAGAAAAAACAATAATCATAGATAAACATGGGCATCCAGAAATTGACCACGATTTATTTGAAATTACTGATGAATTTGAAAAATTTATAAGAAAGGAAAAATTAAGCTTTGCATAATATGGCGAAGACATCCATTTTAAAATTAAGTGAAATTAATTCTGAAAATAGAATTGATGCTGATTATTTTAAACAGGAATACTTAGAGCTAGATAAAAAAATAGCAAAAATGGATTATAAAAATTTAAATAAACTTGGTTTTATAACTGATGGAAGTCATGAGATAAGAAAATATATTGAAAAGGGAGTAATTTTTCTTAGAGTTCAAGATTTTTTTGAAGAAAGTTTAGATATTAAAGAAATTGTTTATATTTCAAAAGAAGATGACGATTTGCTAAAAAGATGTAAGCCTAAAGAAAATGATATTTTAATTACAAAAACAGGAAAAATAGGCGTAGCTTTAGTAGTAACACATGATTTTATAGATTGTAATATTCCTGCAGATATAGCTATAATAAAACTAAAAGAAAAAATAAATCCATTTTTTTTATCATTATATATTAATAGTCTAATAGGGAGAAAACTCATTGAAAGAAATTTCTCGGGTATGGGCAGACAAAGAATTGTTTTGGAGAATTTAAGAAAAATAAAAGTTCCAATTATTAAACAATTTGACCAAGAAGAATTGGGTAAAAAAGTATTAGAAGTATACTCTCTAATGAATAAATCAAAACAAAAATATAATGAAGCAGAAGAGAGACTCAACAAAGAACTAAAAATCCCTAAAATTAAATATAATAAAATATTTATTAAAAGTTTTTTAGATATATGGAAAAATAAAAGAATCGATGCTGAATATTATAAACCAAAATATGAATGGATTATAAAAAACATCGAAAAAATGGGTTGCATATATATTAGGGATAATAATATCAAAGATAGAAATTTCAAATTGAATGAAAAACAGAAATATAAATATATAGAATTAGCTAATATTAATCAAGCATTAGGTTTAGTTGAAGATTTTATTGTAGATTATGGCTCTGAGCTTCCTTCAAGAGCAAGACAAATAGTTAAAGAAGATGATATAATAATTTCTTCTATTGAAGGTTCTTTAAATAGTTCTGCATTAATAAAAGGGGAACAAAACAATTCGTTATGTTCAACTGGTTTTTTTGTTATAAATATTGAGGAATATAATCCTGAGTTTTTAGTAATTTTAATGAAAAATGAGTTAATTCAATCTCTTCTTAAAAGGGGGTGTTCTGGGACAATCTTAACAGCTATATCAAAAGAAGAACTAAAAAGAATTCCTTTACCTAAGATAGAACAAAATATACAAAAAGACATATCATTATTAATTAAACAATCTAATGAATTATATTTCAAGGCAAAAAACTTAATGAATGAAGCTAAAGACGAACTTGAAAAATTAATTAATCAATCTAATATTTAGATTTAAAACAACAACAAATAATATCTTGTTCATTTATTACATACCTCTTTTTACCCTCTACTTTTTTTACAATATCTTTTTTATCTTCTGACAAATTACACATATACCTGCCTGATTTATTGTTAAATTTATACAAAAAATAACAATCACAACATTTTTTTAAATCTTCTTTCATATTTTCCTTATATCAATTTAGTCTTAAATAATTTTTCGCAGAAATTTTCGTAAATCTTTCAGTTTAGTACGAAAAGTTTTCAGAAAATTAGATTGTATTTTCGTAATAGTTTCGGTTCTCACCGAAAATAATTTATGGTTTTTTTAAACTTAAATGTTTATATTACATAATATCGGCTTAGGAAATGAAAGAAAAGGAAAAATATTTAAACTCCCAATTCTTAAACAATGTTAAAAGAGGGTGTTGAAAGAAGTGATGATACATCTTCTTTTGATGCCTTCTAATAAAATTAAAAAAATAAGGAGGAAGTATATGGAATTATTTGATTGCGGAACTTTTCCAATTGGTGTTTGCGTCTGTTGTAGACAAAAATTATTAATTAAAATAGAACCTGTCGGAACAAGTATTAGCTTATAATCAAAAGACATAAAGGATAGTTAGCCCTTGCTGTCAATTATGACAAGGCAAGAGCCAACTGAATTAAAGATTAGAAAAAAAGAGAAATATTTTATTTATCCATACCATCATTTGGATAAAAAGGTATTACTACTTTATAATTCTTTTCTTTTAATTTGGAAAAGCTTTGCCTCAACGAAATAAATGGAGGAGAACAAATGTTAAATTTAAATAAGAAAGGAAATGCGATAGCTCTTGCTTTATTGGTTTTCTTAGGTATAGCAATTGTATCTACACAGAACCAAGCATTAAAGCAAACTATCTTGGATTTTCTAAAAGTTATATTTGGATAAATCAGTTTTCCAATAAACTATTTAAAATTATTTTTTTCTTTTTTATTTTAGATGTTTTATTTTAAAAATTGAAAGTAAAAATCTAATGCTCCTAATCCTAAAGTTAATATTGTCAAAACAATTACAGCAATAGTGAACCATCTCATCTCTTTACTATATTTCAAAACGTCTTCACTTTGTTTTATTACTTTCTCACTATAGTCTAAATTAATCATAGAAATTGCAAGATTTAATCCAGCAGGAGTTAAACGATACTTTTTTGTCTCCCCATCCTTTACAGGAGACAATTCAATAAGCTTATCTTTACTTAATATTTCAACTACTTTTTCTCCCGTTTTTGTAAATACACTCTCAAATTTGCCAAAATATTCATATTCGGGATAACCTCTTAACATATCAAGCATTAATCCTTTAAATTTCCTGAATGTAGTTATTGTATTTGTTGCAGTAATTATTTTATTTGTTTCTTCTTTCATTTTCTAAGTTATTCAGAAGCAGATTTTCCTACTTATTTAAATCTATATTTAACTATATATTATATATACATTCGTTTGTGCAGGATTTAATCTATTCTTGTGCAGAAATGCCCAACTTGTAAGAGTTTACAAAAAACATACCTAAAAACTTATAAATTAACTATATAGCAATTAATTGTAATGGAGCGTTCATTTATATCAGAATTAACAGAAAAAGAAAATAACAAAAAAGTCCTAATAAAAGGATGGGTTTCTGAAATAAGATCCTTAGGTAAAGTTCAATTTATTGTACTAAGAGATAAAACAGATTCTATTCAATGCGTAGTTCATAAAGATGAAATTAAATCCGACTTATTTAATAAAATACCAAAAATATCAATAGAGTCAGTTCTTGAAATAGAAGGTAAATTAAAGACAAGCAAGCAGGCAAAAAAGGGTTTTGAAATAACAATAGAAGATTTAAATATTTTATCTGAATCATTAACACCCCTGCCAATTGACACTTCTGAAAAATCAAAAACAATGATTGATAAAAGACTAGATTATAGATTCTTAGATTTAAGAAGACCTCAAATAAATGCAATTTTTAAAACAAGATCTAAAGTTTTCAATATAGTTTCAAATTTTTTCGATTCTAAAGGTTTCTATTCAATTAACACTCCCAAAATAACAGCTGCTGGTGTTGAATCAGGAGCAGAACAATTTAGTATAGACTATTTTGGCAAAGAAGCTTTCTTAACTCAAAGTCCTCAAGTTTACAAGCAGATGTTTGTAGTTGCTGGATTAGAAAGAGTATATGAAATTGGAGAAGTTTTCAGAGCAGAAAAATCCCATACAACAAGACATCTTACAGAATTTACTGGTATTGATCTGGAAATGGGTTTCATAAAAGATGAAAATGATGTAATGAACGTTCTTGAAGAACTAATGAAATATCTTCTAAAAGAAGTAAAAGAAAAATGCAAAAACGAATTAGAATTATTAAATGTAAAAATTGATGTTCCTAAAAAAATTCCAAGAATAACATTAGAAGAAGCAAAGAAATTAGTTGAGAAAAAAGGAAAGAAAGTAAAGGAAAATGAAGACTTGGATGCAGAAGGAGAAAAACTAATTAGTGAAATAATAAAAGAAAAATATGATTCTGATTTTGTTTTTATAACATTATATCCTTGGGAGAAAAAGCCTTTTTATCATATGAGAGATCCTAAAAACAAAAAAGTCACAAAATCCTTTGATTTAGTTTACAAAGGAGTAGAAATTTCTTCAGGATCACAAAGAGAACATAACTATAATGTATTAAAAGAACAATCTAAAGAAAAAGGCATTGATATTGATAAAATGTCTTTCTATGCTGATATTTTCAAATATGGAGCTCCTCCACATGGTGGAGCAGGAATTGGTTTTGATAGATTAATTCAAAGAATGTTAAATCTAGAAAATGTAAGAGAAGCAATTTTGCTGCCTCGCGATCCTGAGCGTCTTACACCTTAAATATGATTAAAATAACTTATTTTGTTCATGGAACAACTACAGATAATGAACAAGATTTAGCCACTGGTTGGCTTCCTGGAAAATTATCCGAACTCGGAATAAAACAAGCCGAAGAATTAGGTAAACTTGTTGCCGATAAAAAATTTGATGTTGTATTTTGTTCTGACTTGAAACGCGCTGTAGATTCTGCAAATTTGGGGTTTAGTAAAAAATACAAAATTATTTCAGATAAAAGATTAAGAGAATGCAATTATGGGGATTTTAATGGAAAACCAGCTGAGAAATTTAAAAATAAATTAAATGAATTTATTGACAAACCATTTCCAAATGGAGAAAGTTATAAAGATGTTGAAAAGAGAATTGCTGGGTTTTTTGATTTCTTAAAGAAAAATTATAAAGATAAACACGTTGCTATTGTTGCTCATCAAGGTCCACAATTAGCTTTAGATGTTTTATTAAAAAGAAGAACTTGGAAACAAGCCATTAAAGAAGATTGGAGAAATAAAAAAGCTTGGCAACCAGGATGGGAATATCTATTGAACTAAGAAACAATTTCCATTGGTAAATTTATTTTTATATCTTCAAGATTTTTAGTTATTTTTTTAAAATTAAGAATTTCTATGCTCTTTAATTCATTAGATTTTTCATCTTTTCTAATAAAAATTCCAGGTTCTATTTCTGTTGCAATGCATTTTGTATTTTTGCCTAAAAAAATCTCAAGAAAATCTCCTTCTTCATCATAACTAATGGATATATCTGAATTCATTAAAAAAGGCAATCTAATCTCTTTTTGTTTTTTAATTTTAGATATAAATCCCACAATATTTATTCCTACGGCACTTTCTTTTTCATCAATTCTCTCGAAAATTCCGTTTCCCAAATCATCAAGAGGTCCGTTACTATATTTCCCAATATTTATCTCTAAATAATCTCCTTCTTCATCATAATAAAAATAAATTCGAGTCATTTTAAATTTCTTACATAGTAGGCAGTTATTATAAAGCCTTCTCCGTTTAAATATTTTACCGCAATTAAGAGGTATTGATTTAATTCTTTATAATAACGAAAATAAAGATGTTTTCTGGATTCAGGTATTATCTTATTAGGTTTACTTAAGGTTTCTTTAATTTTATCTAAACTATTATGCATATATGGGTGTTTTTGTATATGTAGCAGTCTTTCCTTTGTTAAATAAATTTTTCTTCCGCTTTTATCAATAGTTTCAAATATTCTCATTAAATTAAATTTTTGATTAATCATTTAAATAATTTACTTGAAAATGTCCGCAAAGTTTTCGCAATTATGAAAAGAAAGCGAAATTCTTGAAAAAATTTCAGAAATAAGAAATAGTTTCCGGAGAATAGATAACTTTTAAAATCAAAGTAAATACTATTTTTTATGAAAAAATTAATCTTAATTTTATTTGTATTGTCTTAATTCTTGAAAAAATTTCAGAAATAAGAAATAGTTTCCGGAGAATAGATAACTTTTAAAATCAAAGTAAATACTATTTTTTATGAAAAAATTAATCTTAATTTTATTTGTATTGTCTTTATTAATATCAGGTTGTAAAACTGAGGAGAAGAAAATGAACAGCACAGTCTTATTGGAAACATCAATGGGAAATATTAAAATAGAATTATTTGAAGATACAATGCCAGTTACAGCAGGAAATTTCAAAAAACTAGTTGAACAAAAATTCTATGATGACGTAATTTTTCACAGGGTAATTCCTAATTTCATGATTCAGGGTGGTGATCCTACTGGAACAGGAAGGGGCGGTCCAGGTTACACAATAAAAGACGAATTCACAAAAAACAATAAAAATAATCGTGGAACAATTTCAATGGCTAATGCCGGCCCAAACACAGGCGGAAGCCAGTTCTTCATTAACACAGTTGATAATAACTTCCTGGATACAAAGCACCCAGTTTTTGGAAAAGTAACTGAAGGAATGGATGTTGTAGATAAAATAAGTAATGTAAAAAGAGATGCAAATGACAAGCCATTGGAAGATGCAGTAATTAAGAGAGCAATTATTGTTTAGATTTTTTCATATCTTCAACAACTTTCTTGAACCATTCTATTTGCTTCCCGCTTAATTTCCCAAATCTTAAATAGCTAGATTTAATATTTCTTAAAAATAAGCTTTCTCTATAAAATTCTTCAGAAATATCAAACATTTTTTTCATTTTAGGATCTTTTATTTCTCCTTGCAGATCTTCTTTTTGACAGTCATAACAAATGGCAAATTTAGTTTTAGAAGTAACTAATACCATATTTTTCTTGCATTTCTGGCATAATTGCTTGAATCTTACCATTTTATAGTATGTATTTAAATATAATTAAATAATATATAATTTAAAAAACTTTGGAGGTGTATATTAATGTTTTCAGGATGTAAAAAATGCAGAATGACTACTTCTGTTCTGTTGCTGGCATTAGGTGTTCTGTTTTTATTAAGAGACCTAAATGTTTGGGATTTCTGGAATGTTCAATGGTGGACTGCACTATTCTTGTTAATGGGTTTATGTGGTCTTGCTATGCACACATGTTCAGATTGCTGTGCAACAATGCCGGAATCTAAAAAAAGAAGGTAATCCTTCTTTTTTATTTTTAATAATATAAAGAAAATCCCTTTCTTTCTAAATAATCCATTAATTTTATCGTAAATTTGCCTTGGTCTTTTATTAATTCTTGTTCATTATTCGGAGAAGTAGTTACCGGCGGAACAATAGATGCTTTATGATATTTTTTATCATTTTCATTTCCTTCCTCTATTTCTAAAACTGCAGATAAAGTAACATCCATTTTTCCTTTTTTCCCTTTCATTAATAATATTTTAATTAGTCCTGCCAAGTCTCTTTTTTTGTTCTCTACTATAATTGCTCCAATTTCTCTTTGTTTTGATCTTCCCATTTTTCAGAATTCCTTAAAGAAGATATATAAATCTTGTGACTCTTATATTTAAAAAAAATAAATTTTCTGACATATTTGGTTATTTTTTGCTATTTTATTTGATTTTTTCCAAAATCGTTTTCTCAATTAATTTAGCATCAGCTTTGTCCTTAGCTTCTTTTAAAACCTGCCCTATTAAAAAATGCAGTGCTTTTGAATTTCCTTTTTTATAATCTTCAATTGCTGTTTTGTTTTTCTCCAAAATTTTATCCAAAATTTTATCAAAATTAGAGATTTTAGTAAATCCTAATTCTTTTACCAATTCCTTTGTATTTTTTTTGCTAAATATCAATTTTCTCAATAACAAATCAGACATTCTCACAGTTAATTCATTTTTCTCTATCATCTTTAAAAGATCAATAAAATTCTCGGTTGTCAATTTTGTTTCTTTTAATTTTAAATTATTATAATTCAAGACTTTCTTCAATGTAATTGTAATTAGTCTAATAACTAAATCCTTGGCAGATTTTTTGGTGCCCTCTTCAAATAAATCGCAAATTTCTTTTTCAGAAACTACAATATT
>Ga0209541_10004524_pt1 | contig 24628 bp, 24 predicted proteins | sample RifCSPlowO2_01_FD_184027 | JGI IMG/M metagenome (GOLD analysis project Ga0209541, IMG submission 184027) | Groundwater microbial communities from Rifle, Colorado - Rifle CSP2_plank lowO2_0.1 (SPAdes) (version 2) | ecosystem: Environmental > Aquatic > Deep subsurface > Groundwater | place... | reverse complement strand
CAGGCGGAAATACGGCATCAACGACCGGCAATAACAATGATGCGTATGGCGATACGGGGTCTAACGGTGCCAATGCGGCCTGTGGCGGCCCCGTCGGAGCAGGTATCGGAGAAGGTGGCAGAGGCGGCACAGTTGGGGCAGCGGGCCTCGGCGGCGCTGGGTGCGCCGCAGGAGGAGTAAATGGTTTAGATGGTGCCGCAAATGCTGGAGGCGCAGGGGTTGATACCGGCTCCATGGGAGCAGGTGCTGCGGGAAACAATGGCGGCGCGGCCGGCGGTGCGGGAACACAATCGGATACTCTTCCTGGCGGTGGTGGTGGTGGCGGCGGCGTGTTTGGCGGCGGCGGCGGCGAAGCGGGTGATGGGGAAGGAGCGGGCGGTGGCGGCGGCGGCGCGGCTAACTTTGATTCAACGGCAACTGCAACCACCACAACCGCTGGAAGTGGAGCAACTCCGGGTAATAATAGCGACGTCGATTATACCGGCACAAAAGGTGTTGGGGGTGCCGCCGGTTTAAAAGATGCAAGTGGCAATAACGGGGATGACGGCTACGTGGTCATCATCTATGAAGACCCGAATTTTATACAAGCAGCGTATCGATGGTTTCCAAATCTCAACTCAACAAGAGTTGGAGATAGTCCTTCAATGCAAGACACACCGACCATCGCCCCGACGCAGGGTTCCCCGATTCGCCTGCGGCTCCTGCTTCATCTCGCGGGAGGCGGCACTGTTGCACAAAGCGCCACCACCTCGCTTCTCCAATTCGGTCCAAAAAACGGCGGTGCTTGCAGTTCCGCAACCTACACGTCGATTGCAGCAAACTCTGGGGATATCCGCTTTCACGAGAACAACTTGCCCATCTCTGGAGCTGCGCTTACTCCACACCGGCTTGACCCTATTCATGCGTCAAGCACAGCTATACAGGGTATTGATACTGTCAATAATCAAAATTATGCTGAAATACAGAATGATTTCACAAACACCAAGTCGGCGATAAACGGCGGCGAGGACGCGTTATGGGATTTCCCGTTGGTTGATTTTTCTGCCCCCCCCTCAACAACCTATTGTTTTCGTGCCGTCCAAGGCGGCGGGGAGGTGCTTACCAACTACAGTGTGTACCCGGAAATTACGACAGCTGGGATGGCAAAAGTGGTCTTACGAAGCGCTGTTCGTCTGCGCCTGGTTCGTTTGAGGTAGGTCTACGATTCGTAGAGTATGAATCGAAAATTCTTTATCATGGTAACCGTTGTATTTGTGGGAATTGGGGGAGCGGGCGCGCTTAGCTGGCAGTATTTTTTGCAAAAAAATACTATTGGCGTTCCCGTTTTGCTCCAACCCTCCAACTCGCAAGCTTCGCTCGGGGCCGAATATCGAGTTTTTGAGCATCCGAAATTTGGGTTTTCGGTCGAATATCCAGCCGAGTTTTCCGCGGCCCGCTATGAAGAAGCCGATAATGCTGAAACTATTCTTTTTGAAAATAAAAAGGAAGGAGAGGAGAAGCTCGGGTTTCAGATCTTCATAACGCCCTTCGGAGAGGAAACGATAACGCGCGAGAGAATACTTCAAGATATTCCAAATGCAGGTATCGAGGAGCCGCAGGAAGCAATTTTGGGTGACGGCACCCACGCCCTTATTTTTTGGAGCAACGACGAAGCGGTCGGGAAAACAAGGGAAGTGTGGTTTACCCACGGCGGGTATCTTTATGAAGTCTCGACCTATGCGCGCCTCGACACCTGGCTTGCAAATATACTCAAAACTTGGCAATTTGAGCGGTAACCCCACTTGGAGGCTTAGCCTCCAAGTGTTAAAATAGACGCATGAGGAAGACTGTTTTTGCAAACGGAGAATTCTATCATATCTATAATCGAGGCACGGATAAAAGGACCATTTTCCTCGATGAGGATGATGTGGGACGTTTTTTCCAAAGCATGGAAGAGTTTAATACTCTTGAACCCATTGGCAGTATTTACGAGCGATCTTTTCTCCAAAATCCAAAAACGCCTCAACTTAGAGGCTTAGCCTCCAAGTTGAGGCGTAAGACAAAACTCGTCAATTTTATCTGCTACTGCGTTCATTCAAACCATTACCACTTTCTTCTTGAGCAGATCGTTGAAAGAGGAATTGAAAAATTTTTACATCGGCTGGGGACTGGTTACACGATGTATTTCAATACTAAATACAAAAGATCCGGGTCCCTTTTTCAAGGTAGTTTTAAATCAATCCATATTAACTCGGATGAATATTTGCTTTATGTGAGTGCTTATATCAATCTAAACACCCAAGTCCACCAACTTGGAGGCTTAGCCTCCAAGTTGGTGGGGAGCAGGTCGAGTTGGGAGGAATATCAGAAAGACGAGAAAGGAGGTTTTTGCAAGAAGGAAATAATCCTTGGTCAATTTGAGAACACTAAAGAATATGAAGAATTTGCGAGAAGCTCACTAACAGAAATTTTAGAAAGAAGAAGAAAGGAAAAAGAAATAGACAGCCTGCTTTTAGAATAAATTCTCCCACTTGGAGGCTAAGCCTCCAAGTGGGGGGGGTTCCGTTACTATAGTCTATAATTGTCTCATGGGGTATACTTTAATCATTACATAGTTATTTACCTATGCTGAATTTCAATCGTCGACATTCTTCCGAGCTTGATTCGCCGGCGAATCAAGAGCCGGAAACCGAAAAGACATCATCGCGCTTTGATGCATCCGGGTTGCGTGACGAGTTATTGCAAGAAACCAGTGAGAATCATAGAAGCGTATACCGCGGCGCGTCTCAATATATAGTATCTAAAGTACCGAAACATGTTTCGCTCCGTACAATCGGCATTGGCGTACTCATCGTGATTGCGCTCCTGATACTCTCGCGATTCGATGCATTGCCGTTTGGCGGTTTGGGCGCAGGAACCTATCAAGCAGTATTCTTGAGCAACGGTCAGGTATATTTCGGCATGCTCTCGCACCGTAAGAGTCAATATCCGACCCTTACCAATATTTACTATCTTCAGACGGGACAGCAACTACAGCCAAGCGCAACTAGTCCAAACGTCAGTCTTGTAAAGCTTGGCGATGAGTTACACGGACCTGCGGACACGATGAGAATCAACCGCGACCACATTGTTTTTATTGAGGACCTGAAACCGGATTCGCAAGTGGTCGCGCTCATTAAACAGGGGCAGGAGCAATGAGCGTATGTATTTCACTCGCGCTTTGCGGGTAGCAAGTTTTATCGCCGTTGGATTCCTCGGGTTTTTCTTTGGAATTCTATCGATTGATGCGGTTGATGCCGCGGAGTTCAGCGCTTCCAATTTCCGCGTTAAAGATCCGGTCATTACGCCGGGGGGTTACGGCACATCCTCAAGCTATCAGCTTTTTGGCACTATTTCCCAAATTGGTCTTGGCACCTCCACGGCGACCGGCTTCAACGTTCTCAGTGGTTTTCTCGGCTTCCCTTCTGTAACGCTTCCGACGGTTTCGGCAACTGCTGGCGACGGGTCAGTATCGCTTTCGTGGAGCGTTTCCTCAGGCGCTCTCGGCTGGGTGGTTTCCGGGTACAGTACAGGCTATGCCGCAACCTCCGGTGGTCCCTATACCTACGCTTCGATTGGTTCAACGACGTCTGCCACGGTTACTGGTCTTACGAACGGCACCACCTACTATTTTGTTGTTCTTCCGGAAGACGCATTCGGCAATCGTATTGCGACATCCTCGCAAACTTCCGCAACGCCGGTTGCGGGGACAGGGGGTACGGGGGAAACTAGCGGAACAGGAGGAGGCGGTATTATCGTAGGTCTCTTCGGGACTACAAGCCCATTTTCTCTTCCAACAACTGCATTTAGACGTATTTTCCGACCAGGAGTAGTACCGCGTGAGGTTGACTTAAACAATGACGGTATCGCTGATATCGGCGATTTAAGCATCCTGCTTTTTTATTATGGTCGTCCACTCGCGGCGGGGCGCAACAGAGCGGATATAAATGATGACGGGGAGGTTACTATCGCCGATATTTCCATTTTGTTCTACTACTGGTCATAATGTATGCGAATTCCACGCACCTCATTTCGTCTCGCACTTATTGGCGCACTTATCCTGCCGCTTGCGGCGGCAGTAGCAGCGGCAGAGCCGTCTATTTCTTTCCGTGTCCCGGCAGCTTCTATTGCACCCAGCGGAACAATCGCGGTGCCGATATTTATTACGAGCAGCGTGCCGCTCAATGCGTTTGCCGTAACGCTTCGGTACCCGCCGGAGTTGCTTTCCTACGTTTCGTATCAGGCGAGGAATTCGATTGTCGACGTGTGGAAGCAAGAGCCGACTGCCGACGGGGAGGGGCTCATACGCTTTGAAGGTGGCGCACAGAAGGCATTTGTCGGCACAGACGGCGAACTCATGACCTTGTTTTTTGAGACCCGTGCGACCGGAATCGCGAAGCTTTCTTTCGAACAGGCGCAATTCTACCGAGCCGATGGCACCGGCACGCGAGTCGCGGTCAGCGCTCTCCCGGCTGCCATCCGCATAACTTCCGGCGGTACTGCGGGGACGCTTCCCGCCGATTCGGCGCCGCCGGTATTCTCGGAAGTTCAATTAGTGAGTAATCCGGAAAACGGTGCCTATCTCATCACCTATACCGTAGCTGACGAGGGGACCGGGATCCGTGAAGTGTTGGTGCGAACGAAAAGCTTTCTTTTTTGGAGCGTGCGGCGTATCGCTTCACACCCGGTGGCTGTGCCGCCCTTTGTGTGGTCGCTAGAGCTCGTTGCTTCTGATGGCGCAGGCAATAAAACGACAAAAGGATTCCATTTTTACGATGCGCTTGCCCTCAATGGTATTCTCACGCTCATGTTTTTTGCTGGAGTGGGGATAGTGTGGCGAAGATGGAGAACGCGTAGTGCTATACTAAAAGAATAACGCATGCGCTCACTCGCGCAGGCGAGAGTGCCGTGTCACGAAAAATAATATTTGGTACACTCTTTGTTTGTGTTGCGGCACTCTTGCCACAGAGCGTTTTTGCTGCGCGGCTGTTTGTAGGCCCCACAACCGGTACCTTTACGGTCGGCAGTACTTTCGAGGTTTCTCTTTTTCTTGACACAAGAGGGCAGTCCATTAATGCTTTTTCCGCGGAGCTTCAATTTCCGCCGGACAAGCTCCAGCTGGTTTCCCCAACGGCCGGAAAATCAATTATCGGTGTCTGGACTGCTCCACCTCAATTTAACAATCAAGCAGGTACCATTGATCTTGCAGGTGGCATTCCAAACGGCATTACCACCAACCAGGGTCTTATCTCAACGCTCACTTTCCGTGTGAAGCAGGTTGGCACGGCCACCCTGCACTTCGGCGACATCTCACGGGTTCTCTTGAATGACGGCAAAGGAACTGATGTGCTCCAAGGGACCCAAAGCGGTATTTATAGGCTGACTCTGCCGCCGCCCGCAGGACCCCTAGTCGCTTCCGAGACGCACCCGCGGCAAGACCAATGGTACCCAGCATCACAGGCAATTCTGCGCTGGGCAAATAATAATCCCGTTAGCGGCTACAGTTATGTTTTGAGCAAAAGTCCCGTTGAAGCCCCTGACGGTATTTCGGAAGGAGTTTCAGATTCAGTCGCGTACAAGATTCTTGCGGATGGCACCCATTATTTTCACATCAAAGCGCTTCGAAGTGGCGTGTGGGGCGGCATCACTCATTTCGCGGTTAATGTTGACACCGAGGCGCCGGCGGAGTTTCCAATTCTCGTTGCGCCATCCTCACGCACCACGAGTTACACCCCAGTCGTACAATTCCAAACTACCGACGTCCATTCGGGCATTGAGCACTATGAATTTAAAGTTGTGCCGCTATCACCTCGTTCAAATAGTGCGGATGCGTCTAGGATTGGTTCAGAACAGTTTTTTATTGAAGCGGAGGGAAAGCAGATTTTAAATCTCACTCTTGGCTCCTATGACATCATTGCCCGTGCCTACGACCACGCCGGCAATTTTCGCGAGGAGACCGAGCGCCTTACCATTGCCACGCCACTCGGCTTGTTTGTAAGCAACGAAGGCATCCATCTCGGCCCTGCTACTATTTTGTGGCACTGGCTATTTGTCGCTATGGCAATGCTTGCCGGCGTGCTTTTGGTCGGCGCACAGCGAGTTCGCCGCTGGTACGAGACACTTGTGGAGCACCACGCTCGTAAAGAATTACCGCATGATGTCAATCAAAAGCTGGAGGAACTACGGGCATACCGCCAAAAGTACGGCAAGCTTGTGGTCCTTCTACTGCTTATCGGTCTTTCGCTGTTCAACTCGCCGCGTGCTATCTCCGCGGCAACGACCGCAGAATTTTCTCCCCCGGTTATTCAAACCGCTTCCCGCAGTATCGCGAACGACGAAATATTCTATGTGGGAGGAGTTACCGACGTACCGAAAGCTGAAATTGTGGTGTATCTCCAAAATCTTGAAACCGGCGAGACCTTGAGCGAGACCGTTGTCGCGGGCACGAATCGCGAATGGTTTTATCGGTATAACTCGTTTCTCACCACGGGCAACTACCTCATGTGGGCGCAGGCGAGAGTGGGCGAGGAAGTAAGCCCTCCCTCGCCGCAGGTGAGAGTGCAGGTCCGAAAGACCGCGCTTGAATTCGGCGGATCCCGTTTCAGTTATCAGTTCTTGTACCTTGGCGTCTCGCTCCTCTTTCTTCTTATCATTATAGGGTTGACTACCTTTATTGTGGTCTATACGCGTCGTGGTCGCCGGCGGCATCATGAATTTATGCGAGAAATTCGGGAAGCGGAAGAATCAGTACGACGCGGTTTTGCGGTTCTGCGGCGCGACGTAGAAGCCGAACTCTCACTCGTGCACAAAATGAAAGCAAGCAAAGAGTTGTCAGACGAAGAGAAGCAGCGTGAGGGGGAATTACTCCGAGACCTGTCTCAAATTGAAAAACATATCGGCAAAGAAATTTGGGATGTTGAGCGTGTTCAAACATCCTGAAGGTTGATAAGGATTTGCCAACTTGGAGGCTAAGCCTCCAAGTTGGATTATAGCTCTTTCACAGCTTCGGCGATAAGGGAAATGTCGCCATTGCGGTTTGAAACGCGCCCTTTGATAGCAATGACGCGTTCGGGCTCAAGAAATGACTTGAAGTCCTTAAAGACTCGCGGGAAAAAAACCACTTCAAGCGGGCTCGTGAGGTCCGCGAGGCGCACGAACGCCATATACTCGCCATTTTTGGTCATAATTCTCTTTGCTTCCTCAACGACGCCGGCGACAACAGTCGGCGCGCCTTCGCGGTTCTCGCTTTTCATACTCGCAATAGTCGTGCCTTGTTTCGCCAATTTTTCTTTGTAGGCATCAAGCGGGTGTCCTGATACATACAAACCAAGAAGCTCCTTTTCCCACGCCAAGCGCTCTCGCATCGGGACTGGCTCTCCTTTCTCGAGGTGAAGAGCCTGTTTGCTTTCAGGAAGCGCACCAAAGAGGGAATGTTGACTTTCGGAGGTTTCAGCCCGCATCCGATTATAGGCGAGGAGCTCATCAAGATTTTGCAAACTTACCCCGCGCTCCTCAAACGCGTCAAGCGCGCCGCACTTAATAAGTGATTCAAGCGATTTCTTATTGAGATTTTTATCGTGAATGCGCTCAAGGAAATCTCCGAGCGTTTTGAATTTTCCGTTTTTCTCCCGCTCGGCGATGATGGTTCCTGCGATTCCTTCTCCGAAATTTTTGATGGATCTGAGCCCGAAGCGTATTTTCCAGGGTTCTTCGACAGAAGGAATCACCGTAAAATCGCCGAAACTCTCGTTTATCTCCGGCGGGAGCACGGGGATACCCATTCGTTTGCATTCAGTAACGCTCTCCGCGATTTTTTCGACGTCGCCAGCATCCGCCGTGAGAAGCGCCGCCATATACTCGACTGGAAAATTCGCTTTCATGTAGGCGGTCTGATAGGCGACTTTGCCATAGCTTGCGGCATGGGCTTTGTTAAATCCGTAGGCGGCGAAGGGCTCGATAAGCCGCCACAGTTTCTCGGCTTTCTCGGAGGAGAGCTTTCCGTGCTCGACAAAACCCCGTTTCAATTTTTCCTTTTGCGCCTCCATCTCGGCGGGAATTTTTTTGCCCATCGCTTTACGGAGCGCGTCGGCTTCTAACCAGCTGTAGCCCGCGAGCGTTACCGCAATCAAGAGAACATCGTCTTGGTAGGTGATGACGCCGTAGGAATCGGCGAGAACCTCCCGCAGGCGTGGGTCGAGATACTGGACGAGTCTCGGGTTGTGTTTGCGCTCGATGTACTGCGGAATAGTCTCCATGGGACCTGGGCGGTAGAGTGCGACCATTGCGTTGATGTCATTGATGCTCGTCGGTCGCAGCTCTTTGAGGAAGTGGGTCATGCCCGAGCCGTTCAATTGGAAGAGTCCTTCGGTTTCTCCCCGTGCAAGCATCTCGAATGTTTTTCGCTCATCGAGCGGAACGGTTTCAATGTCAATCTCGGCGCCGTGGAACTCTTTGACAAGCCGCACCGAGTCGGCGAGTATTGCGAGGTTTTTAATGCCGAGGAAATCGAACTTGAGGAGCCCAACGCCGCCGTATTCGTCGGTGAGCGCGTACATGTCGTATTGGGTAATGAGCTTCCCGCCCTTGGGGTCAAACTGGAGCGGCGTATAGTTGACGAGCGGTGTCGGCGCAATGACGACGCCTGCGGCGTGCACGGAGATATGCCGTGCGTTGCCCTCGATTTTTTGAGCAAGATCAATCACTTCTCGTGACACGGGATCTTTTTTGTAGAGTTCGGAGAGCTCCGGAGTAATCTTAAGCGCCCGCTCGATCGACATCGGAAATCCCTGCGAACCGAAGGGGATAAGCTTTGCAATCGAATCACCGACGCGATACGGGTGCCCTGAGGCTCTGGCAATGTCTCGTACCGCGGCACGCGCCATCATCGTGCCGAAGGTGCCGATTTGCGCAACGCGGTCCTCGCCGTACTTTTGCCGCACATAATCAATGACCTCATCGCGGCGGTTGTCGGCGAAATCCATGTCGATGTCGGGGGCTTTCGGGCGCTCGGGATTGAGGAATCGCTCAAAGGGAAGTTTGAAACGCAAGGGGTCGACGTTTGTGACGCCCGTGAGGTAGGAGACGAGGGAGCCGGCAGCGGAGCCGCGGGTTGTGGTGAGAATCCTGCGGCTCCGAGCAAAACGCAGGAGGTCGGCGACGACGAGGAAATAAGCGGAAAAGCCCTTGCCGGCGATGATGCCAAGCTCGTAGTCAATGCGCTTCATAATCTCCTCGGTTTTTTCAAAGCCGCGCGAGGGGAGTCCCGCGAGCGCTTGGCGGCGTAATTCCTCGTCGGCGACAGTGCCTTGCGGTAGAGGATAATCGGGGAAAATCCATTTGCCGAGTTCAAGTGAGAGATTGCAGCTCTCGGCAACGCGGAGAGTGTTTTCTAAAGCGCTTGGAAATTCGGAAAAATAGCGAAGCGCTGTTTCGGTATCAATGAATGAAAAATCTTCCTCAGTTTCTTTAAAATCTTCTCGCGAGTTTTGCTGTATTCGCAGAAGCACCTTCCGAGCTGCCCGGTCTTCCGGTTTTAAATAGTAAACTTCATGGGCGGCAATAAGCGGAGTGTTGCTTTCCGCGGAGAGTTTCGCTATTTGCGCTATGAGCTCGGTGTGTCCGGGGATTTCCGGGTGGTGGGAAATCTCGAGAAAGAGATTTTCACTTCCAAAAATATTTTTGTACCGCACAAGCTCTTCAAGCGCTCCCTTTGCGTTATGTGCTAAGAGCATTCGGGACGTCTTGCCATGCATCGCCGGAATGATCGCTATAATGCCTTCGCAATGAGAAGCGAGAAGCTCATGGTCAACGCGCGGTTTTTCAAAAAAGCCTTCGAGGTGTGAAGCGGTGACCAAGCTAAGAAGATTCTTGTACCCGACTTCATTTTTAGAGAGGAGCAACAGCTTCGCGGGGTTTCCGTCAAGCGAGGGCTCTTTATCAAATCGCGTGCGTGGGGCGAGATAGACGGTGAGGCCGATAATCGGTTTCAAGCCGATGTTTTTGCATTCTTTATAGAATTCGATTGCGCCGTAAAGATTTCCCTCATCGGTGAGCGCGAGTGCTCTCATGCTTGAGCTTGCCGCGGCGCGAATAAGCTCCGGAATTTTGGGAAGCGCCGAAAGCAGTGAGTAGTGTGAGTGCGTGTGGAGATGAATAAAATCTGCCATGCGGGAAGTATACCACTCGATTTGATTTCTCATTTCTTAAGAATAATGAGGTCTCGGTAGGCGGAAGCTGTAGTAGGGATTAGGTATACTGGTAGTATGCCGCGTATCAAATACATCATTGGTATCGACGAAGCGGGGCGGGGGCCGCTTGCCGGAGCTGTTTCGGTCGGTGTCGTGAGAATTCCGGCAAAGTTTGAGTGGAGCGACTGGAAGGGAGTGCGGGATTCGAAAAAGCTCACTCCCCATACACGGGAGAAGTGGTTTGAACGCATGGTAGAGGCCGAGCAAGGCGGTACATTATCTTATGCGGTTGCTTTCTCAAGTTCGACGCGGATTGACCGGTTCGGCATTAGCTCTGCTGTGCGCGATGCGATACGCCGCGGCCTTTTGAAAATTAACGCTGATCCCCTGGAGTCGCTGGTACTGCTTGACGGATTGCTCAAGGCACCAAGGCACTACCCCTTTCAAAAAACCATCATTCGCGGCGACGATCTTGAACCCGTTATTTCACTCGCCTCGATTGCCGCAAAGGTGATGCGTGATCGGCAAATGGTTCGGCTTTCGCAGAAGTACCCACAGTATGGATTTGAGCGGCATAAAGGCTATCCGACAAAAGAGCACTATGCTCGCATCAGGAAGGAAGGCCTCTGCGATATCCATCGCCGCTCTTTTCTTTCATCGCTTGGATTGTCTGTTTTTTCCTGATATAGTAAAAATGGATCGCTTTTTGGTCCGCACGTCTAAATGGGGGATGGTTAATGGCTGTGAAGCCTGTGTCAGACGAAGACAAGATGAAGGCATACCGCAACCCGGAGCACTTGGTCGAGATTCTGAACCGAGGAACGGGAGAAGCGAGATGCCTATGCGACAAGTACTGCGGCAATAAGGGAGTGGAGGGTTGCCAACTGCAAAGCAGCGGCACTAAGCCAGCAACCTACTGCAGTGCTTTCCGGCTTGCCGATATTTCACCGGTGCCGGTCGAAGAAAAGATCTTCGCCGACCTCGACGCGGCGGAATGATAATTGATTCAGAAAGGGGGTGATCAGAGTGCAGGGCGCCGCGGTGCGGCGCCCTTGTATTTTTTTGCTTTGTGCGTTATGAATAGCACATATGGTCGTTCGAATGCGTCACACCCGGGCACATACCGGGAATCGTCGCTCACACCACGCGCTCACCGAACCGCGTCTTTCGAAGTGCGGGAATTGCGGCGCCATGCATCTCCGACACCATATGTGCAATGTATGCGGCAAATATCGCGGCAAACTGGTCGTCGATATTGTTGCGAAGGCGGCAAAACGCGAAGCGAAGCGGAAGAAAGCGGAAACTGCCGCACCGGGAACGGCCAAGTAACAAAAGCAAGAAGGGCCGCAGTGCGGCACCGTCAGTTCCTTGTGTTCTTTATCATATGGCAAATCGCCATTTATCACGCTCAATAGTTTTACAGACTTTGTACGAATGGGATTTCGGAGGTCAAAACAATTTGAAGCTCCCCGAAATTTTGGATCGGTGCATTAAGGAGTTCGCCCCCGGGATGGCGGATTTTTCATTTATACAATCCCTCCTGACGAACGTTTTAGAAAAGCGTCCTGACCTCGATGCCATCATTGAAAAAGCGGCGCCGGAATGGCCGCTCGATAAGATTTCAATCGTAGACCGCAACATTTTGCGCATCGGGCTCTACGAACTTTTGTTTGCGGATAGGAGCGAGGTGCCGGCGAAAGTCGCCATCAATGAAGCGATAGAGCTCGGCAAGACCTTCGGCGGGGAGAACAGCGGGCGATTCGTGAATGGCGTACTCGGGGCGGTCTATAAAGAAATTGGCGAGCCGGGTAAAGATGAAACGTCAAAGAAACCAAAACGGAGAGAGGTGCCGTATGAGCAAATGCCCCGACAGAGACTCGGAGGTGCTGTCGTATATGCTAAGCAGGGAGCTGATGTATACATTGCCCTGGTGCACGATATCTTTGGGCATTGGACGCTTTCGAAGGGCAAAATAGGAGATAATCCTACGATTGCCGACGAAAGCGTCGAAGTGGGCACCGTACGCGAGATTAAGGAGGAGCTCGGACTCGACATCACCATCAAACAAAAGCTTGGCGAGAACGAATACGTAGCAAGTGACCCAACTGTGGGAAAGAAGCGCAAGCATGTGACGTATTTTTTAGCTGAATCGAAGTTTAAGGATATTACTCTTGAAAAAAAGGGAGGGCTTGATGACGCAAAGTGGTTCAAACTTGCAGACATCCTTGACCTTAATTTTTATGATGATATTCTCCCTATCGTTACAAAAGCCATTAATCTGCTTGTGGCGACTGAAACGAAAGAGCCGAAGGCGGACAGAAAAAGCGTAAAACCGCGAAAAAGCAAAGTAATCGGTAAAGAAAATGCCAAAAAAGGAATTGAGTGAATTTGAAAAGGCGATAGGAGTTACTTTCAAAAACAAGGACCTGCTTAAACAGGCATTTGTGCATCGCTCGTATTTAAATGAGCACAAACGTTTTTCACTGCCGCACAACGAGCGGATTGAATTTCTCGGCGATGCGGTGCTTGAGCTTGCCGTTACGGATTTTCTTTTCCACAAGTATCCGGACAAAACCGAAGGCGATTTGACTTCCTACCGCTCGGCGCTCGTGAACACCGACATGCTCGCAAGCGCCGGCGAAGAGCTTGGCATGAATGAGCATCTTCTTCTTTCGAAAGGGGAGGCGAAAGATACCGGACGGGCGAGGGCTTACATTATTGCCAACACCCTTGAAGCGCTTATTGGGGCAATATATCTTGACCAAGGATATGAACCGGCACGCGACTTTGTTGCACGCACGCTCTTCAGCCGGGTAGAGAAAATAGTAGCGGAGCGCCTCTGGCAAGACGCCAAAAGCCGCTTTCAGGAAAAGGCCCAGGATGTCGTGGGAATAACTCCCTCCTATAAAACGCTTGAGGAGCGGGGACCCGACCACGACAAATATTTCAAAATCGGCGTGTTTTTAGGGAAAGACTTAATTGCCGAGGGGGAAGGCAAATCAAAACAGGAAGCAGAACAAGCTGCGGCACAAAACGGCTTGAAGATAAAAAATTGGTGAAAGTCCCCGTGAGGGACCTACGAGGTCCATCAATAAGGGGAATGGTCATTGCCGGCGTTCCCGAAGGGAGGAGATATAGGCGAGAGTGATGAACGCAAGGCCGATAAAGGCGGTAATGGCTTCCGGCACCGGCACAATGATTTCGGTGAGCATTGAAAGAGCAAGGCCGAATATTGCCCAATGCGCGCCGTGCTCGAGATAGGGAAGAGTCTCGAGCGTTTTCTTTTTGACGAGATAGACCGTAAGCGTTCGCACAAAATAGGCGCCGATCCCAAGGCCGGCAACGATGATGGGGAGTTCTTTGGTGATGGCGAATGCGCCGACAACACCGTCAAGCGAGAATGCCGAATCAAGCACGTTGAGATAGAGAAACAATACGATGCTTGAGCTCATTGCTACACCGGCTTCGACGCGGAATGCGCTTGCCGCTCCCTGCATGATGACGAAAACGACAATGCCGATAATACCGGCGGTCAGAATTTCGGAGGTTTTTCCTTCGGCGAGATGTCCAAGAAGAAGCATCGTGAGAAGCACGAGCACAATCTCGATTGCCTCGAACCTGCCCCAGCGCGCCAGGTGCCGCTCGACGAGGTGGATCCAGTGCACTTTCTTTGCTTCGTCGAAGAAGTATTTGAGACTAACCAAAAGAAGAAATGCTCCGCCGAACGCGCTGATTGCTGGACCGGCTCCCTCAAGAAGATGAGCATATTCCTTAGGGTTTGAAAGGGCTATTCCCGCAGCGGCAAAGGGCGAGAGAGCAGCCGCCGCCGCGACAATGAGAACGGGAAGCACGAGGCGTGTGCCGAAGACCGCAAAGAGAATTCCCCAGGTAAGAAACCGCTTCTGCCAAAGCGCACTCATACGCGTCAGCACCTTGGCGTTCACCACGGCGTTATCAAAAGAAAGCGTTATCTCAAGCACGGAAAGAAGACATGCTAAAAAAAGCGCCGGGAGCCCTCCCCAAACAAACACGGCACCTAAAGTTATGAGGGCGATGGCTATCGGGGCGATAAAAAGCTGCTGCATGATAATGGAGTCTAGCATACCATCGGCGCTTCAGGGCAGTTCTGCTATAATCCAAAAGTGACCTGTCCCGTTAGAAATGCAGCTGACGGGGAGTTTTGGTTTAAAAATGAGTATTAAATTTCTAACGGGATGCTGTTGCTGAAATCCCTCGAACTTTCGGGCTTCAAATCTTTTGCGAAAAAGACAGAGCTTGCTTTTGGAGCCCCGATTTCCGCTATTGTGGGTCCCAATGGCTCGGGAAAATCAAACATTGCCGAAGCATTTCGCTTCGTGCTCGGCGAGCAGTCCATCAAGTCGCTACGCGGCAAGCGCGGCGAGGATTTGATTTTCAATGGGAGCAAATCCTCTCCACGTTCTAACCGCGCGGGGGTCAAGGTAGTGTTCGATAATTCGAAGAAGCTTTTCAATGTTGATTTTGACGAAGTCGCGATTGAGCGCACCGTGCATCGGGATGGCATCAATGACTATTCGATTAACGGGAGCCGCGTGCGCCTCCGGGACGTGATGGAACTGCTCTCGGCGGCGAATGTGGGAGCGACGGGGCACCACATCATTTCTCAAGGCGAGACCGACCGTATTCTTCTGGCATCTCTGCGGGAGCGCCGCGAAATGATTGAAGACGCGCTTGGACTTAAAATTTTCCACTACAAAAAAGAGGAAAGCGAAAAGCGTCTTTTGAAGACGAAAGAGAACATTGCTCACGTTGAAGCGCTCCGGAAGGAAATTGCTCCGCACCTCGCCTTTTTGAAAAAACAAGCGGAGAAAGTCGAGCGGGCGACAACTATGCGCGGGGAGCTTGCCAAGTTGTACCTTGAATATCTCAAGCGCGAATCCACCTATCTTACCTATCAGACCGAACGTCTGAAACAGGGGAAAGCGGGACCGAGCGAAAAACTTGCCGTGCTTGAGCAGAAACTTTCTAAAGCCAAAGAGGCGGTGGAGCGCGCATCGGAAACCGACGCGCGCGGGAAAGAATCGCTTAAAATCGAGGAAGACTTAAGCAAAGTACGCAAAGAAAAGGAACAGTTGACGCGTGAACTCGGTCGCCTTGAAGGACAGATTGCTTTTGCCGAAAAGCGAGAGAAAGAAAACCAGAGTAAGGCCGCTCTGATGGTTTCTCTTGCCGAGGTTGAGCGGGTAGTGAAGGAAGTCGAAGAAGCGGCAGTTAAATCGAAAGAAACGGAAAACCCCCATACTCTGCGCAATATTCTAAGCCAGATCACTCTGACGCTTCAGAATTTTTTACAAGAACACCTTTTCAATTCTCCAAAAAGCGGGGAAGAAGATACCCGGGCTCTCAAGGCAGAAAAGAGAGGACTTGAGGAAAAATTTGCCGTTATCGAACGCCGCGAAGATGACCTCACGAAAGCTTACCAGTTTCTTAAACAGAAGATTGATGAGGCCAAGGACGAAAGCAGAGCCGCCGAACGGGAGATGTTTCGCATCATGGGGGAGCAGGGAGAACTTAAGGGACAGCTCGAATCATTTCGAACAGAAGAAAATACTCTTAGGATCGAAGAAGAGAATTTCAAACGCGAGCTCGGAGAAGCCGGGGCGCTTATCGGCAAAGAGGTACTTGCCTATGAGCACCACAAAATCGAGGCTGTGAAGGAGGATATAGTCAGCGAGAAACGAAATGTTCAAGATGAACGGCGCCGCAAGATTGAAAAGATAAAGATCCGGCTCGAAGAGCTCGGCGGCTCTTCCGGCGAGGAAGTGCTCAAAGAATACAAAGAAGTTTCGGAGCGCGAAGCGTTTCTGTCCCGCGAAGTTGCCGACCTTGAGCAATCCGCCCTTTCGCTTAAAGAGCTCATTGCCGAGCTTGCGGAAAAACTAAATGTACAATTTAAAGAAGGCATTGAAAAAATAAATACTGAATTTTCCCGTTTTTTCCAGCTGATGTTCGGCGGCGGCCTTGCCTCGCTTACGGTGATTAAAGCACCGCCAAAACGCCGCAAACGAACGGAACTTGATGACTTAGAAGCCGAGCTTCCAAGTGATCTTCCAAATGAGGTTGAAGAAGAGGAAGAGGGAATTGACATTGAAATTTCACTACCGCATAAGAGGATCCGCGGGCTTCAGATGCTCTCCGGCGGCGAGCGCGCGCTTACCTCCATCGCGCTTCTCTTTGCGATGTCGCAGGTCAACCCCCCTCCCTTCATCATTCTTGACGAGACGGACGCAGCGCTCGACGAGGCGAATTCAAAGCGCTACGGCGACATGATTGAGGCGCTTTCCAAAAAATCCCAGCTCATTTTGATAACACACAACCGCGAGACCATGGGCCGTGCCTCGATTCTCTACGGGGTTACGATGGGTAGCGACGGTATATCTAAGTTGTTGTCTGTTAAGTTTGAGGAAGCGGTTGCGGTCGCAAAGTAAGCCGCTCATCAAGCAAAATAAAGCAGGGACTCGCTCCCGTTGGCGAGGTTTGCCAAGCGCCTACAAAAACTATAACTACTGAATCACTTGATCGGCAATGCCGATGAGCGATTGAGGCAGGTCGAGGCCGATTGATTGCGCGGCTTTAGGATTTACCACGAGGTCGTTCTTGTCCTGATACTCTATGGGAAGTTCAGAAGGTTTTGCGCCTCGGAGAATTTTGTCAGCGTAGAGAGCGGCTTGCGCGCCGACTCGGCTGAAGCTGTGCTGGTAGCTCATGACACCTCCCGCTTCAACCATCTGAGGCACCAGATACACGCCCGGGACCTTTAATTTATTTTGCACTTGAAGGTTAAAAGGAATATTCGGCGGAATATTGAGAAGCGGTCCCGGCAAATGGAAATAGGCATCCATGGCGCCGGGCTTCATCTCTGCAATCACCTTTGCCATTTCGGCGGTCGAGGCCTCGGTGGGAGGGCTCACGAGCGGAAACAAAACCACTTCCATGCCAAGCCGCGCGGCTTGTTTTTTAAGCTCGGCGAGCATGAATTGTCCGGCTGGGTCAGTGATCTTCGCATCAAAGACGCCGATTTTTTTAATGGCTGGATTTATTTGCCGCAGGAACTCAAGCTTTTTCGCGGTAACATTGGAGAAGTCGGTCGCCACGCCGGTGAGGTTGTTACCGGAGGATTTGAAGCTTGCAATAAGGCCGAGCTCGTCAGGGTTATTGGCATTGGCGAACACCACAGGAATGTCGGTACGCCCCGCCGCTTCGGTTTCTTTTTTGGCGGAGAGCGCCGCTTCAAGAGCGGTTGCAAAAATGATATCGACATTTTTGCCGATAAATTCTCTCGATGCCTGGTCGAGAGCGTCAAAGCTTCCATTAGCCTGACGATATTCGTAAGAGATATTTTTTCCCTCGGTGTAGCCGAGTTTCGCCATTTTTTCCTTAAACCCCGTGTAGGTCGGCGCCATGACGTCGAGATATTCAATGACCCCCACAGTGTGCACTTTTTGCGGCGCGGCATTTCTAAAATAGAAAAGTCCCCCGATTGCGCCAAGCGCGACCAAGAAAACAAGGATGCTGAGGGTTTGTCTGCTCATAGAAAAGAAGAAAAATGCTAATGCTCTTACGATAGCAGTAGCGGGGGACTCGCGCAATCAAACCTATCCCCCAAAGCCATTTGAACACTACGGAACACCTGAAAATTATTGAACACCGAATGTTCGATATTTTCAAGGCCTTACCTCGTGGATGGACACTGCGTGCTAGTGAAGGAAAGAAGTTCATTTGCAAAATAACTTTGTTTTTGCTAGCCTCGAGATAGGCCAGTGAGCAAGGAGGCTCACTGATCTGGCAATCCTGCCACACTCGTACGGGAGGTACTAATGACGACCAAGACGATCCAAGGCCTAAGGGAAACCGGCGCTGCAACGGTTCGGCCGGTTGCCACGAGGACGCAGTTGCTCGAGACGACGGCACTGATCTTCGACCAGAACCCGGGCGCGAAGTTCAAGACGATCGACTTCGTGGAGAAGACGCCACTCGAGCTCCTCAAGGGGACGGGAACGATTGGCACGCCGCTCGATTCGCTCGTCGATACGATGAACGAGGCCGGCATCCCGACCAAGCACACCGTGGGCGACGTGATGGAGAAGTTCCCGGCGACAAGGGACGACATCCACGAGCTCGCCTGCAACTGCCTCGGCGAGGTCGACGGCAAGACCGCCGCTGCGCGGTTCCGGGGCTTCGCGCAGAAGGACCAGGGCAAGATCGCCGCCTAGGCAATCGGCGAGGACACGAAGAGACAGGGCGCCGCACGGGTCATTCCCGGGCGGTGCCTCTTCTTTTTTCAAGACTATCAACCTCTTTTGCTAGACAATCACTCCTGACTCTATAGAATTTAACTATATGAAGCGGAAATTTTTGGTAGGGTCTTTTTTGCTTGTTTTTGTCTTACCTTCTTTTGTACTTGCTCAAGGTCAAAATCCTCCTACCGGTAGTGGTAGTAATCCTTCTCAATATCAGCCTGTAACTGGTGGTACTCCGCTTAAAAACCCCCTTAAATATGATACTATCCCTGAATTTCTTGCGGCGGTACTTAAAGTAATTGCTGAAATTGCGCTCCCCATTCTCGTGCTCTTTCTTGTCTATATCGGTTTTCTTTTTGTTACCGCGCAGGGCAATCCGGAAGACCTCAATCGGGCGAAACGCTATTTTCTTTGGGCCATCATAGGAGCACTCATTATTCTTGGCGCCTCGGTTCTTTCTGCGGTGATTCAGGATACAGTTAAAAAAATTCAGGGTAGTTCGGATATCATTCACTTCGTATGAAAACATTGAGGGCGGGACCCTCACGTGAAGGCCCCGCCCTTAATCGAAGAACTACTAACAGTTTCTTTGACGCACGATTATGTGAACGGAGGGGGCTTTAAAAGACTCGAACTGATAGTCCTTTCCGATCACCAGTGAGACATCACTTGGGTGCGGTACCCCATCAACCCACACACGATAGTCACTTTTCTTGTCAGTCGAACGCTTTTCCCACCAGTCTAAGCACTTGCCTTTCGGCAGTGCAACCACTTTGGAGCGCTCGCCGACCGGGGCGATGATCACCGACTGGGAGTCGATGATTTCTCGCGTGGTTGCACCCACAACGACGAGCAGAACGACGACAACCAATACCTTCGGAAGAACGCTCTCACTGCTCCAGAACCACACCAATGCTCCGCCGATGATCGCGACTTGCGATACCCAGAAGAGTGCCTGGTGGTCAAAGTACCACTCCCACTGCTCTGGCCAGAGGAGGCGGAACACCACAAGAAGTGCGAGGTAGAGCGGAATGGCAATCGTTGCCGTCCCGCCTAGTGTCTCCTTGAGTCTTCCCGCAAGTTCAGCCCCACCTTGTTTTGCCTTTTTTGCCGCTTGCAAGGCCCGTCTGGCGACAAGAATGCCAGCAAGGCTGATCACAATGATGAGGAGAACCAAGACCGTCGTGGAAATGAAGGACGTCATGAGGCTTCTCCCGGGGTTTTGGGTGAGGTTGCGGGGACCATTACCGAGGAATCTCCACCACCCTCAACGTACGTTACCACCTTGCTTTCTTTACCCCCGATGTTTTCGGTGCGGAGCTGGGTTCTTACCACTTCAGCCGCCACATTTGGGTGTACGCCATTATCGATAAGCGCTGTGACGAGCTTGGTATAACGCCCTGCTTCACCCGTCCCACGTGCGTTAATGGCGTCACGCACGCCGTACGCTTTCTGCCGCTCACCCTCTGCGGTGTGCAGCTCGATTTCTTTAGCGAGGAGTGCTTGGGCCAGTTTGACGGTATCTTTGTGTTGTTCCCAGTCAACCAGTCGCAGGCTGACCAGGGCGAATCCAAACCGAGGGATGATGCCGCTTGGCATCACTTTCGCGGCTTGACCGGTAGGGATTGGTGAGGAGAATTTCCCATGTGTCAGCTGGTCGAGGTAGTCTTTCAACTCCCTCCACTTGGCGTCCCCTCCGAGCTGGTCGTAATATCCACGGCTTGCGTTCAGAGAGCGGAGGTGCTGCTCGATGGGGGATTTCTCACCGGACCGCGTGAGTTTCAGCCAGTGAGAGTATGTGAGGAAGCTCGGTTCGAACCTCTTCATGTACTTCCTCTTCTCTTTTTCGTCTTGAGGCGGGTCGTAAAAATCCGCCGCAAATTGCTTTGTTTCTTTATCGACCGCGACTTGGTGGGTGGCGAAGAAATCCACCATCGCCGCCTCGATAGCCGCATCGAGTTGGGTGAAGAAGTCACCCTTGAGGTAGTACACTGGCAGTGCAGGAATTATCTGCCGATAGATGGGCAGGAAGAGGAGATTGACCTGCGAGTTATCTCCCGCAAGCTGCATTCCCTCGAGGTAGACAGGGCGCGGTACCAAGAAAAGCAATGAATCGACGACAGTCGATCCGGTAGAATCCTTGATACGCGACCTTAGCGGCGCGCCTGGCTCCACATCGGCACCCTCGCGTAGCCGTTTACGGCTGTGTATGTCGAAGGTGTGGATGTTGGTGTGGGGCCAGAACACGCTTATGAATCGGATACCGAGCGTCTTCCACAGAATCTTCTGAAACCACACGGTCTTGGGAAGGGAGTTATGGAAGAACGCCTCCATCCGCTTCTTTTCATCCAGTTCGGGAACGAGCCAACGCCTGCCTTCTGGGTCTTCGACATCGGATATCTTGAAACCGCCGATGTTAGGCAAGATGGCCCGAAGGCTGTCCCCGGCGTTGATAAAGATGGTGGTTCCCTGGGCGATCTTCAAGAAGTATGCGCCCAGGTTTGCCAACAGCAAGACGATGGCGATGATGAGTGGCATGGCAAGCACCACAAGGATGAGTGCCGTGACGATATCCTCAGGCATCGTATTCATGGTTTCTGTCTCCTTCTTTCTTTACAAGTAACTGGGGCTCAATGGGAATCATTGAGTATCTGACTTCAGAAAAGCATAAAGTAGCAATTTTGTCAATATTCCTTTGACGCTTGCACGGGGCTTTGATACGATGCTTCCACATGCTCAAAATTCGGCTACAGCGCGTCGGACGCCGCAATGACCCCTCTTTCCGGGTTGTGGTTACCGATTCCCACCGAAGTACGAAAACCGGCAGTTTCTTGGAAGTGCTCGGCTCGTATAGCCCGATACACCATATTGCCAGTCTGAAAAAAGAGCGCATTCTCCACTGGATTTCCAAAGGCGCGCAGACTTCCGGGACGCTCCATAATTTGCTCATTAAGGAGGGTGTTCGCGAAGGGAAGAAGGTGAACGTGCTTCCACGGCATACACCGATCATAAAAGAACAAACAACCGGCAACCCTCAACCGGCCATCAAAGCAGAAGATTCTACTCCGAAAATCGAGGCTGCATCCGAGGAGGAGGTGGCCCCGGTTCCCGACGAACAGCCGGCGCCTGAACCTATTGCGGAGCAGAAGCCCGCGGAGTAGTTCTCGGTTGTAAGTTGTCGGTCGTCTGTTGTATAGTTTTATATAGCAGTTTCTGTCGAATGACTGCATGTCATTATGAATGTGTTTTGGCTTCAGCTAACAAGCCAATGAAGCTAAAAGCTATAAGCTACCCAAGATATGGCTGAAAAAGATCAGGAATTTTTAGAGTACGTTGTTACGTCACTTGTCGATAATCCGAATGAGGTGAAAATCAATCGGGTCGTTGATGAGATGGGGGTGCTTCTCACCCTCGATGTCTCTGCTGCGGACATGGGCAAGATTATCGGACGCTCGGGGAATACTGCAAAAGCGATACGCACGCTCCTTCGCGTCGTCGGAATGAAGAATAACGCGCGCGTGAACTTGAAGATTAACGAGCCCATCGGCGGCAAAGGTCCCACTGCCACGCGCTCCGTGGATGAGGCGATGGAAGACCTCAAGATATAGTTGATAGAGACTAGGAATTAGTGATTAGAACAACGCCGCGACACTTTGTCGCGGCGTTGTGTTTTTTACCCTTTCCTATAACCTGAAACTTGTCGCCTATGAAGACCTGCCGAATACATTTCCATATCATTACGCTCTTTCCCGAGGCGCTTCAAGGGTATTTTGCCGCGTCCATTATCGGTAGGGCTGTGAAAGACGGACTCATCAAAGTTTCTTATTACAATCCGCGCGACTATACGAAAGACAAGTGGCGCCGCATCGACCGCCGCCCGTACGGCGGCGGTCCCGGCATGGTTATTGAAGCACTCCCGGTGGTGAAAGCCGTAGAAGCCGCTCTTCGCAATATTAGCGGCAGAAAATCATTTGATATATCAAATGACCAACTCAAACGCGCCAAGACGAAAATTGTCTTTTTCTCCGCCGGAGGCAAGCAGTTCACAAATAAAACTGCGCGCGGGTACGCGCGCACGCTGAAACATCTTATTTTAATCGCGGGGCACTACGAAGGCATCGATGTCCGTGCGCAGAAGATACTTAAAGCCGAAGCCGTCTCAATCGGTCCTTATGTGCTCTCCGGCGGGGAAGCGCCAGCGCTTGTCGTGGCGGACGCAATTGCTCGCCAGATCCCAGGTGTACTCGGTAATCTCATGTCACTTGAGGAAGAACGCATGGCTTCTTCGAATGTTTACACTCGCCCCGAAGTACTCGTCTATAAAGGAAAAAAATACCGCGTGCCAAAAATCCTCCTCTCCGGCCATCATGCAAAGATTGAGGAATGGAAGAAAAGACGATAGTTTTCCTTTTCTTCCGGTGCTGAAGGCATGCGGCAGTGTCGAAGTACAGCGAGACAGCCGCAAGGTGGATAGAACAAAAAACAGATAGGGTATACCCAGCACCACTTTCTGCAGAAAGTGGTGCTGGGTATACTTTACAAATGAAACTCATCACGCTGAATACTTGGGGAGGGAGAGTAGGAGATCCCTTTCTCGATTTTTTCAAGAAGTACAATAATGTAGAGGTTTTTCTTCTACAGGAGGTTTTTCACCAAGCGCTAGAGCGGGTTAATTTTATGTTCGAGGGTATCGGAGGAAGGATGAATTTATTTGATGAGCTCTGCGAAATTTTGCCGGATCACCAGGGATATTTTGCTGTTGCCCAGTCTGAAGGGTGGGGACTGGCTTCTTTTGTCCACAAAAAAATCACGGTAGCGGAGGAAGGGGATATATTTGTCCATCGGTCAAAAGATGCCATGATCGAGACGGATGGAAAAACTCTTGGGAAAAATATCCAATATCTCAAGATTGTCTCTCAAAAACGAAATTTCACCGCCATCAATTTCCACGGGCTCTGGAATGGAGGTGAAAAGACCGATACCGGAGACCGAATCAATCAGTCGAAGAAGATTTTAAACTTCACCAAGTCTCTCTCTGGGGATTTTGTCCTCGGCGGCGATTTCAATCTCTTGCCGACAACCAAAAGTCTTAAAATGCTTGAGCGGGAAGCTGGCTTGCGCAATCTTGTCCGAGAGTATGGTGTTACTTCAACACGCACCTCGTTTTATACAAAACCGCATAAGTTCGCCGACTATGTTCTTATAACTCCCGGCATAAAAGTCGTTGATTTCAAAGTACTTTCCGACGAAGTTTCCGATCACGCACCACTCTATCTGGAATTTGAGTAACAGGAAACGGCGGCCGGGGGGCCGCCGTTTTCATCTCGACGCGTGGGGCTTAGGCCAGCACGGGCTCGCGATAGCGCTCGGGAAAGACGATCTCAAGCAACGCGCAGTGCACGGCTTGGGCGAGGAGTTCTTCGCGGGGGATAGTGTCGTGGGAAAGCCACTTCATCGGGTCCTTCTCGCCCCCGCCCGCGAGTTCCTGAATGACGAACCCCATCTCGCTTTTCTTGTCTGTAACCCGCTCCACGATCCATCGGGGAATCGGGAAATGAGCGCTGAAGGCGATTGAAGGGACATCACTGCCGCTAACGAGCACCGCGACGCAGGCTGGGTCGTACCAACGGTCGCTGTTTTGGAAAATGTAACCGCTCTCGTACCAGGAACTTCCTCCCTCGAGCACGAGGCCGTTCTCGATGCCGATGTAGAGGTTTGCATCGGGGTGGAGTCGCCGTGCATTCTTTGCGCGGCTTATTGCACCTGTCGTCATCAAGGATTTGCCGATAGGCTGGGCCGGAATCCCCGACTCGGCCTTGCAGCCGATTGGCTCGATGTCGAACCCGACAGCCTTGAGGGCGGCTTTAACAGCGCGAAGCTTGATTGAGCTCTCGCTACCCACGACGACTTTCTGTACTTGCATCAGTGCGCCTCTGTGTACGGGTTAAAGGGATGGGACAACACTTAAACATAAGACTCTGCCTAGACTTTACTAAAGTTCTTTAAAAAAGCAACCCGCTAAAGAAGAGCTTCAAGCTCTTTCATTTTTGTTTTCGTGTAATTTCCGAATCGTTCGGCAACATCGTGCTCCCCAAGCTGATGGCGGTATGTCCACTGGATTCCTGCACCTCGGATTTCATATGC